>JACCDX011841817.1_pt1 | contig 91073 bp, 76 predicted proteins | sample 7449681 | NCBI WGS metagenome assembly JACCDX01 (sample SAMN15323450, study PRJNA562643) | freshwater metagenome | isolation source: river surface water | place: USA:Blue River Watershed | collected 2017-08-18 | reverse complement strand
TCCTCTTCTTTCATGAAATTTCTTTCTTCTTTTTCTCGTCGTTCATCCTGTAATTTTTTCATTTTTTCCTCTTCTTTCACTCGTAATTTTTGCATTTTTTCCTCTTCTTTCATGAAATTTCTTTCTTGTTTTTCTCGTCGTTCATCCTGTAATTTTTGCATTTTTTCATCTTGTTTCATGCGATGTCTTTCTTCTTTTTCTCGTCGCTCTTTCTCTTTTTGTTCTTTTGTCTCTTGGCTGTCTTCTCGTTTGCGTTTTTCTCCAACATTGCGTGAGGTAACATTTGCATTACTTTTCACTCTAACACGTTTCGTGCGATTCTCATTAACATCCACACTCGACCTTTCTCTTTTTAGAACATTTATTTTTTTGGGAGAAGAAATATGGCGCGGGGTGTTTAACATCGATTGAGATGTCGAAGATTCAATATTTCCACCACGCTGATTTCGTCGTGTTCTCATATCTTATATACATTAAACACATAGTAATTTAATTTATTTGCACAAAATTGAATCAAATAATATAATCAAATATGCAATACAAATATACACACAAACAACGAAAAATAACGACAAACAATATGAATAAACAAACTCCCATCATCATCGCCATCGAGGGCAACATCGGCGCTGGAAAATCTACACTATTAAAACATCTTGAATCCGCATTTGGAGCTAAAGCCGCATTCATGCAAGAACCCGTGGATATTTGGACCACCATAAAAGACTCATCCGGCGAGCATATCCTGTCTAAATTCTACGCGGACCCAGCCAAATATGCATTCTCTTTTCAAATCATGGCATATTCAACACGTTTAGCTATGTTACGCAAAACCATGGAAGACCATCCTGAATGCGACATTATTATTTGCGAACGCTCCTTGGAAGCGGATAGCCATATTTTCGCCAAAATGTTGTATGAAGACGGAATGATCGAGGACATAAATTACCAAATATATCGCCGTTTATATGCGGATACATCCGCTAATTATGTGATGGATGGCGTTGTGTATTTGGATGCAAGCGCGGAAAAATGCATGGAACGCGTTTCTAAACGCGGCAGAGAGGGAGAAAGTAAAATCAGTGTTGAATATTTGGCCAAATGTCGCCAGTATTACAATGATTGGCTCAACCAACCCAACGGAGACATTGATTGCTTAACTATAGATGCAGATACAGATGTAACATATGATAATGATGAAGGTAACTTGTGGATACTACAAATATTCCAATTTGTGGAAACCATAAAAAGACGTCGCGATAGACGCGAGTTAGCCAGGTTAGTTCAATAGAGGGAACTACGTTCCCTCTTACACCCTCCTTAGCCTCCGGCAGGGAGAGCAATTAATTGTGTAAGTATTTCTTTTTCATGTATCTTCAAATGGTGGAATTGTTAATCTTTCACAGTAGCAGTCTCTTACAACATACATTAAATGTGTATCTGGATCCCAATCACTGCGCCAAGTATTATGTATATTCAACGACCGCATATGTGTGTTATGCCTATTATAATAATTACTCGCTTCCACTTTTGTGTCGAATATTTTATTCATGTAACCAACATGAACACTCCCATTGCCAGGTTCAAACCGTTGCACTTCCAAAATATATGGCATAAGTCACATATTTTATAATCTTTATTTTATTTTTTTCACCACAAACGTTTATTTTTTCTTAAGTAATACTACATATCACTTAAGAATTATCAAATTATTTTTTGTCAAGTATTTTAGTTATATTTTCCACCTGTGCATCAACAATACTATTATAATTATCTCTATCCAGTGTCATTAATACATATTTGACTGCCTTATTAATACTGTCAAATTCATCCGCATGATATCGTGTCAAATAATAAGTGATAAATGGCAAGCTGCGTTGATATCCATTATTGCAAAATAATAAAACGTTCCTGTACTCATTTTCCTTTGCATTTTTTGCCACATAATCTATTTTCTGCGACATATAATCATATTCCGCATAATCTGTGTTCATATCATGCACGTGACCATATTCATACACGTAATTTTCCACATCTGGAATCTCTTTTGCTAATTCCGCGTACTCACTTTTATCAGGCAATATTGCCATTATAGTGCGTATTTTGTTTCTTTCTACTAATTCCGGCGTCAGTTTAACCAACTTATCCGTTAATAATAAATTCCAAATTATGTGATGCGTATCCGCATTTTGTGAAATTTCATATGTATTATAGTTCAAACTACTTACTGACATTATATCGTGTGTTACGAATAATCTTTATATATTTTTGACCAAAATCATAAATGGGTCGCGGTCAAACCGCGATACCCAGAATCTGTCTTCAAAGACCGCCCTCCCTGGCGGTCGTGACTTGTCCTCTCCCGGAACATATCCAATGCAAAACTCTACACCTGGACCTTCAAACATAAATCCGGGAGAGATGGCTATAATATCCAAATCTTTTGTTAATTCAACTATAGCATGATAATATGTTCGCGGAGAACCCTCTTTGCTCCAATGAACAACACATTTATATCCAACGACCATATTATCAGACGAACTCACTGGCATCAAGATAGATGACCCGCGAAATCGATGGATAATGGAGCCGACTTCGGGAGAGACAGACACTAATCTTGTGTTTTGTGTCTCAGAAGAACGCAACACGATACCTTCGCGCGTCCATTTATATATGAACTCTTTCCCATCACCGGGAACAGGTATCCAATTCTTCTCGCACCATTCATCCGACGGATGAATTCGAGCATCCACGAAACGTTTATTCGCAATATCGACTTCACCCGACACAATGCGCGCATTGCCTTCCGGACTGAAACCCAATGTCGCACCAACAAAACACATATTCCCATTCTCTCCCGAATATATTCTCACATCTTCTATGCCAAACGATATTTTGTTTTCGTATTGTAACAAGGGCAACCCATCACATCCCAACACTTCATCATCCATAAACCACGATTCGTTCGGTAGTGGTTTCCACGTTTCGGGACACAGTCGCGATAATAAATTGCGAGTACGTATTTTTTGGTCGGGTTCGTAAAAATGATAATATCCTGTAGGATACATCCAGTAATTAATGTATCGCGTCATCATCCACCAGTCATTGCCTATTTTTGCAACACTCACGGAGCCTGGATAATGTTTGGGCCACGATGGACATTGTGAATAATCCAAATGTGTTTTCTCCCGAATCAAAGATTGTGGAATCCGTGAAATAAATACATTGTGCGGAATATTTTCCAACATGGATATATTGTGTGATGCACTATACCATGTTATTTTGGGCCCCAATTCCTTATATTCCAACCACGCCACATAATTCACGTCCCATGGCAACACTCCGCCACAATATACTTGTCGAAATCCCTCGATGAGAGCTTTATATACTAAACACCATTCTTTCAGCGATTCGCGATCAGCGAATATACATCCATTGCAAAACCGCCAACATATTTTGGAAGCCACAGATTTCACGGTTTCGGCTGTATATTTATCCCATCCACCGGGAATACACAGTGTTCGTGTATTTTGTTCGGGAGAGTGAGAACACATCCATTTTAAATATCCCAGCGCATCGGACCCTCCCAACCAAGTGGCTGCATCATAATCCAAACATATGTAATGACCCGATTTATTCGCATCGTTTTGATTTTGAATGGCGTGTAAATATAGATTCGGTTTATCATATGTCCATGCTATATATTCGGCTGTATCTTTATCCGGATTTCTCTCGTGCGGCACAGTATCCACTGATTGAGACGACACATTGGTGCGTATAATTTGGACATTTGGCTGTAGTAACTCCGGCGGTATCTCCTCAACGACATTATCAAGAACAATGATACATGGAAGTCCGGAACGAATGAATGGAAGAAACATGTTTATGTTCCATCGGTCGGAATTAAAATACGGAGTTCGGGAGAGAGGCCGATAACATGTAATAATTGTCAGGAGCCTAGACGGTACCTCCATCAAAGGTTCTGCTCCGCAGAACTTTGATGCGCCAAATGCGACGCTAGCGTCGCATGGCTCCCTTAAGCCTCCGGCATCATCTTGTAGTGTAGGTTCTGTCAAAGACCATCCCTTCCTGGTTGGTCGGGCGTTTGATATGTCTGGCATTGTTATACAAAAACGAGAATTGTTTATGTTAAAATAAACTCACCAAATAAAATTGAATCCAAGGAACCATAATAAATAATACGTATAATTAACATATATCCCCCATACAAAATGCCCGCTCAAACGAAATATCCAATGCTTTCGCCCTTACCGGCTCATTATCGCTACGCCCTCGTGTTCGACGTGGAAACAACAGGACTCTTGCCCAAACTTAACCCCGTCACCAAACTATATCCACCGCTAGACCAATACCCCCATATTATCCAAATGAGTTGGGTTCAATATGATTTGGTGCGCAATTCCGTCGTGGAGAAGTTTAATTCGTATATTAAACTACCGGATGGCGTCGTAATAAGCGAGTTTATCACTGGCCTCACCGGAATCACCAACGAAATGTGCGCCGAACAGGGACAACCAATAGAAGACGTTCTCGCGCGTTTTCACGCCATCTATTTGCGCAGTCAAATCGTGGTGGCACACAATGTGTTCTTCGACAAGGCCATGGTGCGGACCGAGGTGAAGCGTCATATGGATGTTTTGAGCGAGAAAACGGGATATTCGGTGGAAAGTTTGCAGCTATTTATGAAAGACGAACAGAATCTGGCGCTAGGAATAGATATGTATTGCACGATGATGGCTACAATTCAACTGTGTAATATACAGTGCCAATATAATCCGCGTGCTAAATCGGGCGTGGATCCTGACGATATGGATTCAACACCACCTCCTCAGCCACCGCGTGGGCATTCTGTGAGAACGTTCGTAAAGTTCCCGAAGTTGTCGGAATTACACCAATATCTGTTTGGATATGTTCCCGAGAATTTACACAATTCGATGATGGATGTGTTGGTGTGTTTGCGGTGTTTCTTGAAAATCCGTTGCTGTTATGCATTGCCGGATATGAAATTTGCGGCGATGACGCGCCATTTGCTTTGTTGAAAGAAGAGGTAAGTAAATAATATAAATATATATTTTTTATTATTATAATAAATATGTTATATAAAATATTTGATGGTGTTATAGAAAATAATCCGTATGAAAGTGAAATAGAATTTATAGAAGAAGAAATAACGAACATTAAACATAAAATACAATTGTGCAATGAAGCTTTGAACGACAAGAAAAAAAAATTAAAAGAAATTGAACGTAAGTGTAAAATAAAACAAAGAGAGATAGAATATAATAAATGGATAAATGAATTGGAGATAAAACAAGAGTATGACATGCTTAAATTGGCGAAACAACAAATTTTTTTTGATATATCTGATTGTTTATTTGAGAAATATTCTCATAAAATTATTAAAAAGTCAAAACAATTATTTATTGTAAATTTATGCGTTAATTTTGATAGTTGGGAACTCATAGAAAAATCAGATAAAGATGAAATACATATGTTTGTAATCACTGAAAAACATTTATGCAGTGAAAAACAACTTAACGTAAAATTTGATATGGACGTTCTCATTTTGCCAAACATAATGAAACACATATCCGACAATTTACCAATTCATATTTTTCATTCAACCACTAAATCATATTTTATTTCTGAAAAATTGAAAAATAATGGGTTTAATATTTATTATTCACCAGAAACAATACACACGTCTTTTAATTTATTATTAGAATACTATCAAGTTAAATAATAATGTCTCAACAAATCAACTATATTAGTGTCAGCGCCATAGACAGCACAAGTTCGAATTACATTATAAAAGCGAACGACATTATACTCATCAATGGCAGAGAATTGGAAGCCATACATGTAAAAGTGGGCGATATTATTTCATTCACTGACTCCAGTGGAAATCCAATCGGCATATCACATGTGGCCAGCGTTACACATCACACATATCAACCCACATGCATCGGGGGCGATTGTTTCGCCTACATGCCAAACGCACGTGGTGTGCGTGTGAATACGTTGCGGGTTGGTGATATGGTACTGAACGCATGCGGAGAATATGTTAAAATCACACACGTGCTTAAAACCATGGTGGGGCAAGAAATTGACATGTATGTCAGAAATAAAAAGTCTCCGGCCTATGAATTGAAAATAACTGGATATCACCCAGTATTTATAGAAGACGAGGGGTGGGTATATCCAGCGCTGTCTGAACAGTTTGAATGTCGCCGCGAATGGACCGCGGCCGTGTATTCGTTTGCAGTGGAAGGCGGCAAACCAATATATGTGAATCATATTCCAGTGGCAACTTTAGCACATAATGAAACAGGCCCGGTTATTGGACACGATTATTTTGGAACAGACGCAGTGTTGCGCGACATTGAGCGCATATCTCCGTACAGATATGCGGTCATACAAATGGAACAGATTGTGAGAGATTCACAAACAGGTAACGTAATTGGTTTAAAATAGAAAGTACTCCTCTCCAATATACCGGAGGTAAAAGGAGGGTGTTAGAGGGAACTACGTTCCCTCTATGCACTGCACATCTCACACACTTCCTCCTCTTCCTCTTTCACCACGTTCTTTTTCTCCGGCTCAATCGTGAATTGTTGCGCCTGATGCTTGCCTCTCCGGCGCAAATAATACATTCCCGTCTTCAACCCTTTCTTCCACGAGTAAAAATGCATCGAGGTGAGTGTATTATACGTGGGGTCTTCCACCCACAAATTCAAACTCTGACTCTGACAAACAAACGCACCTCGGTCCGCCGACATATCAATTAAATGTTTCATAGGTATCTCCCACACCGTCTTATATCTCTCCCGAATATCCGCAGGTATCAGGTCTATATGTTGTATAGACCCGTTATTCGCAATGATATTGTTTTTTATTTGCTCCGTCCATAAACCCAATTCCAATAAATCCGTCATCAAGTATCGATTCGCCAAAATAAACTCTCCTGCTAGAGTTCGCCGACTATAAATATTACTCGTGATTGGCTCAATACACTCATTGTATCCCAAAATCTGCGAAGTGGATGCCGTTGGCATGGGCGCTAACAACAGAGAATTACGCAACCCGTGTTGTTTGACTCTCTCTTTCAACTCCGACCAATCATATCGTGTGTTGCCCGGATCCACACCCCACATATCAAATTGGAGAATTCCTTGCGATGCTGGCGACCCTGCAAACGTCTCATATGGACCGTCGCGTTGGGCTAATTCCATAGACTGTTCCACCGCAGCGTGGTATATAGTTTCGAATATGTCGCGATTAATCCGTTTTGCTTCGTCCGACGCAAACGGCAAGCCTAACATGATGAACACATCAGCTAAACCTTGCACGCCGATACCAATGGGTCGGTGGCGTTTGTTGGATGCTTCGGTTTTGGGTGTGGGATAAAAATTCACGTCGATGACGCGATTCAGATTATACGCCACCACTTTCGAGACTTCATGCAGTTTAGCATAATTAAACGTCTTGCTTACACGATCCACAAAAGTAGGGAGGGCAATAGAAGCCAAATTACACACGGCTGTTTCGTCTGGAGTGCTGACCTCCATGATTTCGGTGCATTGACCGGTTAAAATGCCGTTGAAAACGCCCATATGTCTCTTGGGTTCAGTGAAACAATAGGTATCCGATTTATTTCCATTATCATTAATGCCACACACAAACATATCATGATATGGTGTTTGAGTGCATTCATGCATACCATCTGGAGGAGAATATGGTATTAAACGCATACCAATCGTCAAATCTGTGGCTCTGACTTCTTTTGTTTCTCCGTCTATAATCACATAAAATTTGTGATAGTGTGTGCATACCAAAGATTTATAAAACGTATTTTCTTTAAAAGTAACAGTAATAACTGGTTGATTAATGCCGGTTTGAAATATTTCCACATTACTCCATTCTTCGCCATTCCAAACATTCACTTTTTGACCACATAAATCCTTTATTTGAATATCGCCTTTGTCTGTTAAAACAAAAGTATCTCCCGAAACACACAAATTACTCGATTTAATCACGCCAATGTTTTTCTGGTTCGATTTCGCATTAGCAGCATCCTTAAACAACAGATATGGCGTGCCGGTCTCCATTTGCGCATCCAGTATCTGGAACCACAAATCGCGTGCCTTCATCGTTTTACGCCCCTTGCCTTCCGCTTCATATTTCTCGTACAGTGACACGAAATCTGGGCCATACACATCTGCCAAACCGGGACATTCATCGGGACACATTAACGTCCATTGACCCGCCGCTTTCACGCGTTCCATAAATAAATCGGGAATCCACAGAGCATAAAATAAATCGCGCGCCTTCAACTCTTCGTCTCCATGATTTTTACGCATCTGCAAAAACATTTCTATATCCGCATGCCACGGTTCCAAATAAATGGCAATCGACCCATTGCGACGCCCACCTCCATTATGAACAATACCGTGTTCCGTTGCATAATTGGGATACGTCTTCATTTCCAGGTCATACAGTTTGCCCTCGTAATGTTCGTTCCATACTTGTGTAACCTTATACGCTGAACTCGCATACTGCATGAAATAATCGCCCGGAACCACATCTTTCGCCTCTTTCCATTGCTGTAGTTGCGCTCTCTCTACATCCGTCCCCCGCTCATATCGTTCTTTGTCTTCCGCAGCAATAATGGGCAAAGGATGATGGTGTGTAATGCGAAGCGTACAGTCTGGGTCAGACGCTGCGGTGCGGATACACACAATTTCGCCAGCGTAATCGTGTTCAACTACCTTAACCACGTCGTCATATCCATCGTGCGTATTTGTTTTTTGTGTGAGAGAGTAAGATAGAGCATCATTCACATCGCGAGTATCGTTTGTCTCGAAGAAATGCGCTTTGCCGAAATCGGCGGGTTCGCACACATACACATTCGCAACGCGATGCACACCGGCAACAATATCGCGGATTGGCACAAACCCTTGGTCTGTCCGTATTTTCGTGTTGGGGGCCACACATTGATCCACGTATTTAGCCGTGTTGTTGAAAACACGCAACATGGGAACGATTCCATTCGATGACCCATTCGTGCCGCGAATGTGACTGCCAGATGCGCGAATATTGTGTATATGTAAGCCGATGCCACCGGCCCATTTGGAAATTAGCGCACAGTCCTTTAGCGTGTTATAAATACCGTCAATGCTGTCTTGTTCCATCGCAATCAAATAACAAGACGATAATTGAGGGTGAGGTGTGCCGGCGTTGAAAAGAGTAGGTGTGGCGTGAGTGAAATATTTTAACGACATCAAATCGTATGTTTCCTTGATGCGAACCATATCTCCTGCATGTATGCCGATGGCAACACGCAACCACATGTGTTGTGGGCGTTCAATGGGTTTGCCGTTGAGTTTAGACAAATACGATTTCTCTAAGGTTTTGAAACCGAAATATTCAATTAAATAATCGCGGTCATACACACACATTGCATCTAACTCATCGCCTTTTTCCTGAACCAACTGGTATAAATCCTCGCTGACAAGTGGCGAATGCTTGCCATGTTTGTCCTTGAACTCATAAAGTTGGCGCATGGTGTCGCTGAAAGACGCCGACGTGTTCTTGTGATGATTGCTTACGACGATACGGCCGGCAAGAGTGTTGAAATCGGGATGGGTCGATGCAAGAGAGGCGCACTGTTGCGCACATAAATCGTCTATTTTAGTGGCGGAAATGCCGTCGTATAATTGGTCGATAACTTTCATGGCAATATTGGCGTAATTTAATTTCAGGTTGGCTTCTTGACCCAAACGCTTTAACCGCGTCAAAATCTTGTCGAAAGAAACGTCTTCAAATTGGCCGTTGCGTTTCAATACGCGCATTTCATCGAACGCCATTTGTTTGTCAAAGACCACCGGCTCTTTGCGACCGGATTTGTCGGATTTAGCTGTTTTTTCAGACGGAGATGACATGATTCGATTGATGCACCCTATATTATACTGTAATAGTGACGAAGTTTTATATTGATATTCACATGAAATATTTTGATAGACCAAAGAGTCGAACTATTATATATATTATGAATACGCATATTCAAACACATTCATTGAATGAGTTGGTAAATGAATTATGTAGTGTTTGTGGAGAAAGCGTGTTTTTTCAAAGTAAAAATCCCGTTCAAATAGAAAAATGCGGGCATTTTTATCACAAGGCATGTTTGAAACAGTGGTGTAAAACGGGCAATAATATGAACGCGTGTTTGTGCCCATTGTGCAAAGAACGATTTATTTTCAAATCGGATGCGAAAAGTGTAAAAACTGCAATAAAACACAAAGTGAAATCCGCAACGGAAGAACAAATACGCAATGTTTCATATTCGAATCTATATGACACAAATGACGCGAATCAAATACGCGATAAGATAGATAGTATGCGAACCCGGTCACATTCTAATTCGCTTTCTTCTGCCTCAACGCCAAGAACCCCGAGCCCCAAACAAGAGCAAGGACAAGAACAACAGGAAAACGAACAAAACATGTATATTCAGCAAAATATGTTAGTCCCTCTTCCACAAGTGCGCCGACAAAATATACATAATAATGACCTTGCTCTGGGGCAAAGACGCGATATCACTCGAAGGTCACCAGACAGAGACAGAGAAAAATCGCCAACAAAAAAGCACAAAAAATCGCCAAGTTATGGAGGACGCAGGCATACTCGTCGTCGTTAAAAATACCGCATAACAACGCCCGACCATCGAAAGGGATGGTCTTTGACAGTCCCGACTGCCAAGGAGGGCAGTCTTTGACAAATCCGGGCGCGAAGAACCGGTGGTCTTCGACATAACCCAAAGAAACACAATATTTTGGTGGCGGTAGAATTGATATTAAATATATAGTTTTGAACTGTATATTTAGCAATACAACAATGAGTACGCGTATATCAGAATTGCCGGAATTACCCGACACATCACAAACCAACGGATACATGCCTCAACACCCGAATCCATACGGCAATCCGCCACCACAAAACGTCATGATGACACCACCGCAAGCACAACCGCCCAAAATTACCAGTATGTTTCCCGACCCACAACGCGCCGCTCAATTTGCACAACAAACACAGCAGCCACAAATACCGTTGCCGTCGCGAGATATTCCCATGGATATGTCGCATTTGACCCGCGACGTGGAAATCACGCCTGATTATATTCCTCCTCCCACCCGCAAGAATTATATTGCGGCCACGGATGATGACGAAACCGAGTTACGGCAAAAGAAAAAGCGTAAGGACCGCAGGGCGCGAATGGCGGAAGATTTGTTTGACATGTTGCAACGGCCGATGATTCTGGGGTTGGTGTTTTTCCTGTTTCAAATGCCGGCTCTCAATGGATTCCTTCATCGCAACATGCCGTTTTTGAATATGTATAATGGTGAAGGCACAATCACGACGTGGGGAATTACAATAAAAAGCGTTGTATTTGGTATCATAGTTTATAGTTTAGACACCATGATGGAAATCATTAGCGACATTTGAGAAAATAAACGAAAATCGAAAAACTTGAGATAATATAATATAATGACACTAACACTAACAGCAGCACATAATGAGTATATTTCAATATCTGGTGAGACATTAGATCCAACTAGTGATGCATTCAATAAAACTGTGACATATCAAAATAAGTTGAAGGATGAACGTGATAGTAAAAAGTCGTTATTAGATGAAATCGACGCCAACTTACAATACACGGTTATGTCAATGACTATATGGGTTCCTTTGGCTGCTATTGCCGGGTATTATTTATACAAACGGAATTTTAGTGTATCTGCGATTCAACCGAGTTGATGTCTTTTCTATTGATATATAAATTCAATGCCGCAAGCACATAATGCAGTATATGAAAGTGACATATATGAATACAATCCAACAAAAGTAGTTAGAGCAAATCGAAGTTATAAAGCTTGCACCAATAAATCAAATAAATATACTTTATTATCTGATGGAGAATTGACATCTGGTTCATTTTATGATGCAGCAGTTGCATGCAGTAATCAAGCTGGAAATAGATTCAAATATATTGGATTGGAAGGGTTGCGAAATGTTAGTGGCAAATTGCGTGGTAAATGTTATGGATTAAATCAAATCTATGGGACACGAGATGTATGCAATAATGGATGGCCAGTTGGTGATGGATATGTTGATTGGGACAAGGTGTATATTTTACCGAATTTGAATAAAATGGTAGAAAAAACTCCACAGGAAATAAAGGATAAATATAACGCGCTAACAACAAGCACTACCCTCAACAAATCATCATCGTCAAACCTTACATCTGACCAAATATTAGCATTATTAGCTACGGAAGATTACAATAACTTGATTTCCAGTCAAACTGCGGTGCAGAATAGTTTATTAGATGAAATCGACGCCAACTTGCAATACACGGTTATGTCAATGACTATATGGGTTCCTTTGGCTGCTATTGCCGGGTATTATTTATACAAACGGAATTTTAGCATTCCACAATAGTGTTTCTTTCGTTATATTAGAAATGCCTATAACACCATTCAAACCACAACAATCATCTCTCCCGAATGGAACACCCAAACAATTGTATGAATTATATTATAACACACAAATAGCACCCGATGGACCCGATGGAGCATCTAACATAAATACAGCTATAATCAATGCTACTGGCAATTATAATGCTGATTCAGATAATAAAACATCAAGCCACGAGGTTGCGGTGGGTGCTGCGCAGTATTATCAAACCAGTTTAATGAATGAAAGTGACATCAAGAAATCATTGTTGGATGAGAAAAATGCGCATTTGCAATACACCATGTTGGCAATGACTATTTGGGTCCCTTTAGGCATTTTTGCTGGATATTATTTGTATTCCAGGGGCAGCAACACGGGTTCTGTATAATATGTAACACACATGTTATTTATGTCATACAAATATGACATAAAAAGGTTTCGTCCGTTCTGTTCCCGCACAAAATCAACGCAAAATAAAGTCTAGCCATTTAGCCGCACCACTTTTGTGTGCCGTCTTATTGGAACGCTTTGTATTTCGTTTTGGTTGTTTTTGCGGCAGGGATGAACTAGTTTCTGTATCCGCATCCTCCTTTTCTTTCTCTTCTTCATCCTCTTCAAACCCGGTGATTTCTTCGGTTTTCTCCAATGGAGTGCTTGTTTGTTCGCCGCTCGACGGTCTGCTCACGCGTCGGGTTTTAATATTTCGTTTCAACCCTTTTTTCTTCGCTATAGCGGCTGGGTCATATTTCAAGAACCATTCTTCGTATTCTTGTGTATTTTTCTTGTTTTTCAGTAAATTGAACATGCGCGTCTTTTTATTGCGAATTGAATCCAACGTTTCGGCTTTACCGTAACAATTCATGGTGAATCGTTTTAAAAGTCCTTTCTGAGCCAAACGATTTTTGCGCATTAATTCGAACAGAAATTCAGCAATACACAAAATGCGGTCACGATGATAGTATTCTTTGCCAGAATAAATAAACGCCAAATAGAAACTCAACAACGTATCAATCGTCGCTACATGAATTGTTTGCCCCATTAAACTCTCGTCTGCACTGTCATTGATTCGCACAGAGTTATAACTATGACATGACAATGGTTTGTATATGAATGCAATTGGTTTGTTTCCCACACGCACTTCAATGTGTTCTGGTAAAATTTCGCCAATAGCACGATGTTGCACCAAAGTCACATCTTCATATCCGCTGGATATAAGGGCTTTATATACTTTTTTACTTGTTTTTGTTATGTCGGTGGATAACACGTCAAAATCGGGGTTGTCATCTGAGTGAGTTGCGCGAAGGTGTGAAGGCATGTATTTAGAATAAATGGAGGCAGCGTATCCGCCGAAAAACACGACTCCATCTTCAATTAACACGTCACGTGTGATGCGAAAAATGTCTTCCGAAGAATCAGAATTATTCATTGATTCTCGTTGAAACGGAATATTTTCGCACTCTCCCGATTCTCTTTTGGAAAGAAGTGGGTAATGTTTATTCAGTAAATTAAGTCGTGTCAGAACTTTCTCCCAACGTGTTGTATCTCCTTTTGGTCGGGAGAGTTCTAAAAACATGGCCATGCGCAAATAATTGGGTGGGCAATAGTGTATTTTATTCACCACAACAGATTCCTTTGAAATAGCTTCAAATACTATTTCCGGCATTTGAGTGATATCTGCAATGGGAATGAAATTCACAAACACTTTATATGTCCCATGATGCACGCCCGATTTTGCCTCAATATTTGCATACCCCTGCTGATAAAAAATATCGGCCAACTGTTTGGCATGTTCCAGTGCCGTTTTGGAGAAAAAATCGTAATCAGGCACCTCTTTGCTTAAATCATAGAATTGGTCTTTCTTCGGCAATATGTTGTTGATGGCGGTGCCTCCATAACAGACCAATTTGTGGTCGGAAATGAATTTCTCAACGATGGATATCATGTCTCGCACATCCGGTGTGTTAATTAATTTTTGGTTGGCTTCTTTGTCTCCCTCTTGAATGGCTTCGCGCAAAATAGCCATCTCGCATTCTTCAAATGTCATTTCATCACTGCAAGATTTAGGATAATATTTCCTTCGCCGAGTATATTGCGGCATACATATACATTATGGTCAGACCATAAGCCTCATACAAGACTTATGAAAGTGTCTGACGCAACACAACACAAAACATTTATTTGTTTGCAGACACTTTGCGCAATACGTTATTTATAGGAACCATAGGAGATTTGAAATCTCGGAACAATGTTTTGTAATCGTCTAAATGTTTATCACGCATATAAAAACGCATAAGTGTTGTTTGTATTCCATGTTCCGATAAATACGAAATCGCGTTTGGATTCGCAGACGTATCTTTTATGCCGGGATATGCCACATACATCTTTTTCACGTCGGTAGTCAAGTCGCCGCCTTTGGGGGATATCACGGTTTTCGATAAAGATTCAATCGTATTATAACTGTGATACGTGTGCCATGTGTGCCCACCGGTCTTGATATTCACGAATTTGCGAATAGAGTCTTTCACACTCGGTTTAACGTCTAATGCATTCATGCTGGTAGGCGCGTAATTCTTTAATATGTTGTCTATGTCCATCGTTATCACTATGCGACCCTTTAAATCGCGTAATTTGGTATTGCCGTTAATTTGCGTGGCATTCTCTCCATTATCTCCGTCACCCAATAGACGAAATTTGGTCGATATTAAACCCTTGTCTCCGGCTAAATAATCATTGTAAATGGTTCCAATAATATCTGTTTCGGGAGATGTTTGTTGAATGCGAATATTTAGAAACAATGGATATTCGGTGTAATTATTTCCCAATGTGGGAGCCCCTTTAGAAACTTTGTTAATTCCCGGTATATTCCTTTCATTGAGTGGTGTCTCCGCGCGTGCTTTGGCTTTATTATCAACTGTGAAAGCGTATTCGTTAATATAAGACAACACTTCCGATAATTTGAGTGTCAAATCAGCGGATGTGGCGTCAATATTTTTGGTTGGACCAACAAACAATCGTTTCTCTTTAGCTCCCATGAAAACATTCAAATCTATGAATCTTGCTCCCGCGTGCATCACATCTGCTAATGTATTAATGTTTGGGGTTTTGCCGTCGAAAACGGAATCATAAGAAGACATAATCATGAATTCGCGCAATGGCAAATTTGCAGGGTCATTTAAATTCTCAGGGGTTGTTTCTGCTTGGGATGAAGAATCTCCCGTTTGTGGCGGTTTAGTTTTTGTTGCTGTTTGTTTCATGGCTAATTCATCGGCGTCTTCATCAAATGGTGTGGCGTAATCTGCCGATTGTTGTTCAAGACCTTCCATATTTGAATATGGTTGGATACATAAGACCAATAATATGATAGATAATAACGTAATCACGGTATAAATATTTATTTTTGATAGCATATATCTTTATAGCACAAATGAAAGTAAAGACACTTTCTTATGCGTTAATATATTAACATAACTATAAGAATGGCCGGAGGATTGCTGAATATAGCAGCGACTGGAAGTGCGAATTTGATTTTAACGGGACAGCCATCCAAAACATTTTTCAAAGTTGTTTATTCTAAATACACCAATTTTGGACTTCAAAAATTCAGGATTGATTATGATGGTTTGCGAACATTGCGATTGACGGAAGAATCCACTTTTCAATTTAAAATTCCTCGCTATGCAGATTTGCTGATGGATACATATATTGCCATACGGTTACCAGATATATGGAGTCCCATATATCATCCGTGTGTGAAAACCGGAGATAATTGGGCACCATATGAATTTCGTTGGATTCGGAATTTAGGCGCGAACATAATTAAAGAAGTCAGTATCACATGCGGTGGTATGACTATTCAGAAATACAGTGGCGCGTATTTAGCCGCAATGGTTGATCGCGATTTCACTGCGGAGAAAAAACGTTTATTCGACGAAATGACGGGTAATGTGCCCGAAGTATATGATTTTTCGAATGCCCACGGAAGACTAAACAGTTATCCATCTGTTTATTACATTAATGATACTACAACCACAGAACCTTCGTTTCGCAGTCGCATGATATATATTCCTATAAATACGTGGTTTGGGTTGGACAGTCGATGCGCGTTCCCTCTTATTGCTATTCAATACAGTCAGTTGCAAATCAACGTAACATTGCGTTCCATTCAAGAAATGTTTCAGGTGCGAGATGTGTTTGATGTGGAAAATAATTATCCATTACAGCAACCGGATTTCAACAAGGAACAATTTCAAATGTATCGATTTTTGCAGTCTCCTCCATCGGTCATGTTGGATGCTGACAAATATGAAAACAAAACGTCTATTTGGAATGCCGACGTGCATTTGATGGCGACATATTGTTTTTTGACAGAAGAAGAGAGACGCACATTCGCAATGGAAGACCAAGTGTATTTGGTAAAAGATATTTATGAGTATCAATTCGATAACATCACTGGAAGTGGCAAAGTGCAAATACCCACAACGGGATTAGTGAGTAGTTGGATGTGGTATTTTCAAAGGAATGACGTGAATATGAGAAATGAATGGTCGAATTACACAAATTGGCCATACATTGGTGTTGTTCCCCAAGACATAGATTTGGCTCCCACAACATCGGTGAGTGTAACAGATAAAGATACGGGTATCACGCGTAACATCACGGGTCCATTATCACAACCGGATGGTGTAAATACGGGTATTTTTACCACGGGTGCGTTTCAAGCTAACAATATTCGGGAGATTATGCAGACAATGGCAATTGTGTTGGGAGGTGAATATCGCGAAAATACATTGGATGCGGGGGTTTATAATTATTTGGAGAAATATGTGCGAACCAAATCTTTTGCAACACCAGGACTGTATTGTTATAATTTCTGTTTGAATACAGACCCATTCGAGTATCAACCTTCCGGTGCAATGAATATGTCCAGATTTAATTCAATCGAACTGGAATTCACCACAATTGTTCCCACAGTAGATGCTGTGAATTCTGATTTCAAAATATTATGCGATGGCAACGGCAATGCAATTGGTGTGCAAAAACAAAATTGGCGTTTATTCGAATATACATTTAATTTAAGACTGTTTGAAGAAAGATATAACGTTATGTCAATCGTCGGAGGTCAATGTGGTATGTTGTATGCACGATAATTGTTATTTTTGCAACTTATATAATAGGCGATTCAAACGTGCAAAGGTTTATAACCTGATATTTTAGGATGACATCTTGGAAACATTTAAGAAAAAGGAAATCACGCAATGAAGCGGATTTAGATAATTTTGTGGCTGATTTTAATTATAAAAATATTCAATTACCTAGTTTAAACTCCCGGCACTCAGAAACAGATGGCCCGTCTTCAACGCCTTTAACTTTGGAACCAATGACGAGTGATAATGATAACGATAAACAACAAAATAATAACGAAGTGAATATTACGAATGCCCTTCCAAATGATATTATAGATAAATTAACGGCTTTTTTAGGGGGTAATAAATTGCCAAATTCTGTGTTGGATGCTTTAGCAGAATATGACCCTAATTCTTCCACATCATTGCCTCCTCACATAATTCAACAGATAAAAGATTCAGATGGCGTTCTCTCTCCCGAAAAATTAAAAGAATTCTTGGCTTTATTACCAAAATCGATAGAAAAGAAAGAACATGATAAAAAAGAAGGAAAGAAGGATGATGCCGATGTTGAAATTAAAGAATGGGAGAATCCAGTGATTGGCGGTTTAATACCGCACGTTCCCATAAAAGATAATGAGCACCCAGCATTATGGGCATTTAAACGTTTGTTAAATCGCATGATTGACCAACTAAATTGGTTTTTGAAATATATTTATGACGCTAAGGATGCAGCAAATAAACCCGAACCAGATGCAATGACTGTTTTGTTCGCGTTTTTAATGACTATTATCATGCTTGTGATTCAATTGGTATTTTTCATACCCAATTTGATTTCGTATATAACAGAATTTATTGGCATTTGTTTTGCGACTCTTTTATTCGAAATTATCGCGCCCAAAACCGAACCCGACAAATATAAACAGGGTATTCTCGCATCCATAGAGGGCGCCAATGGCATAACCGGAACCATTGTTGCGTTATTGGTGACACTCAATTTATGGCACACTATATATTTGCGTGAAAGTGACACAGATGTGGTGTCTATTTTGGAAAGTATGTTATCAAAACCCCTATTCGGTTTTTTCAAACACGGTATCGCTGGTCCGATTGCATTAAACTATTTATTCGGCCGCATGAAAATGGGAAAACCTCTGCAAGAACCCGAACCCGAATTAAATGGTGCAGCCAGCATGAATCCAATGGCCATGCTATCTGGATTAAGTGGCGCATCTATTGGACAGATGGCGAGTGTTGCAACTGCAAAAATGGTGGAAGGGCTTGTGTTTAAAATAAAGAATTATCCGTCGATTTGTTTCATGATTTTATTTGTATTGATTTATTCGTCATTTATGGGCGGGGCATTTAATAAATTATTGAATTCGCAAAATGTGATAAAATCAATGATGAAAGGTGAGGGAGGAGGCAACTCATTATGGTATATTGTCACTATTTTTTGCATCATTGCAACTGCAGTCTCATTTTTATCTGCGCTGCCCGGGTCGTTTAATCAAATGGCTCCATTATTGTCCCTGTTTTATATTTTGATGCTTCTTATTGCCACGCTGGTTACGTTTCAGTTGGGCGCGGTAATATCTGTGATGATAATGTTTTATTTCATGTTTTTAGTTCTCCCGATGGAGGAATTCGGGAATATATTTTCTTCCGTAAATATCATATTTGCATCATTTAAAATTAAACCCGAACCAGAACCGAATGAAAACATAATGAAAAAACTACTTTTACGTTATGGAGTCGTTATTCTGTTTATTTTCGCTATATTAGGAAGTTTCATAAAAATGATGACAGACGTCGGAAAAAGTCTCCCCGCGGAACCCAAATTCACGGGAGGCATTGTAGGTTACGGGTTCCTTGGATTGGTTGCCACATTATTTATAATTTATAAATACGTGTTCCCGAATAATATTCGGGAGATAATTGATTTATTCACACCGCCCGATTCACTCTAAGTTGTTCTATTTCGGCGCGCAATCGTTCAATTTCGGCCTGCTGTTTCTGCAATAATTGAATAACTTGATTCTGTGACAGAGCAACCGTTTCACCATTATCAACTCGCATTGTAATAAATCCCATTTGACCATCAGTGGGTTGTTGGGTTTTCTGTTTATTTAGGCGTTCATACACCTCTTTCACTTGTGCCATAACATCTGGTTTATTTTCCGGTAATCCAGCTGTATATTCCCCCAATAATGTATCAATTTCTTCCATAAAGAATCGTTTCACATCTGTTTCTGCCTCCGTGCGAATAAACATATCCACCGTCTTGTCGCTTTCCTTAACGAAAGGTGATGGCACATCCAACAATTTGCGTTTATCAAATGTGTTGTGATTGTGTGAAAAAACCAAAATTGTTTTCATCGGGTCGAGTTGAACAAATGGAACCGTGTAATCCTTTAAGAATGATTTTTCTTCAGCCAACGCAACTGAATCGTCATATTTTGTTTCATCCAACAACCGGCTTTTAAACGCAAATGTGCCAGCCGTGGCGTGATTTGGCGCGTATGGACCAAACTGATACATTTTGCCAATATGTTTGAAATATAAATACATCTCACTTGAGCCTGCGCAAAGAGCGTCTTTATTTCCCATTAAAGTTTCCACGGCATGAGAAACACGCTCTGGAGGATAATAATCATCGTCGTCCATATACACGATAATACTGCCTTTTGCTTTTTTATGCATATAATTGCGTTTTTCTCCCAATGGCATTTTTTTGATCTCCCGAAAATATTTGATTTGTTTTATACCGGAAGAATTAACCAAATCTTCAATCGGGTCAGTTCCATCATCGACAATTATCCATTCCATGCGGTCCTTCGGATATGTTTGGTTTAGGAAACACTTGAACATGGTAGGAATAAATGGCCTGCGATTGAATGTGGGAGTGCATATGCTGACAAATGGCAAATATTTGCCCCCCGATATATTTTGTGCAGATGACGTGACAAAACTTTTAGTTTTCTTTTTTCCCATTTATGAAGTTAATATTCTACACATGTAATTCTATTTATATTAATAATACCCTAAAATATTTGTATTTTCACAATTGTATTAATAAGATATACTGTCTGTCTCCTATTATTTTGAATATGAGCAAACTTTTACTTATAGATTCGCGAGTGGTGGATGTTTCCGTTATTGAGGCGAGTTTATTGCCAGGTGTCGATGTTATTTCTTTCAATTACTTTACCGATTCATTTGAAGACGTAAAGAATTTGATTGTGAAATCATACGACAGTGTGTGTATTGCGCAACACAATTACGCCAAACCAGAAGCCAAATTTTTGGATTGCATGGTTGGTGCGGATATTATTGATGTTGAAACAACCGACCCCAATTTAACCACATGGACTCCAGTGATTGATTTTTTCACTTGGTTACACATGGAACGCGGTGTCCAAACTATTGATTTATTGGCGTGTTTTTTATGGGCCAACCCGAATTGGCGCTATGTAATTGGGAAAATGGAAACCGATATTGGTATTGATATTCGCGCGTCTTTGAATATAACGGGTGACCAGGGTGATTTCATTATGGAAAGCGACGGTGTCGATTTAATTGGCGTGTATTTCACTAACGACATTTTAAATTATAAACATTCGTTTTTCTATGCACCCAACGCTATTAGTAGTCCGCATAATTCATGGGACACACCAATCGATTTACCTTTAGGAGGCGGAACCATTACCGCCGCCAAATATGCAACATTTATTGGTACTATGATTGGATGCAGTTTGCCATCTTCTGCAACACTCATTAATCCTCCCGCCAGCATTAATAATGTTGTGAATTTATTTTATACTTCGGCATATTCTTTACCATATGCGTATGCGGCGCTCACTTCAACTGGACAATTAGTTTGTTGGGGGTCGAGTAAAGGTGGTGCTGATGTTTCCGGTGTTTCTGCAAATTTAACCAGTGGTGTAAGCAAAGTTTTTACTGCTGGATTATATTTCACTGCACTGAAAACCGATGGAACGGCATATTGCTGGGGTTATTACTCTGACGGCACAAGTGTGGATACATATAATACTTCCAACCGAACTCCGCCTGCAACTATGACTGGTGTTGTTGATGTTGCTACTTGTTATAATTATTCTGCAACGGCCATTTTGAAATCAAACGGTTCCGTGCAAGTATGGGGTCAAATAAATGGATGGACCAATTTATCAACCGCATTATCTCTTCTCAACAGTGGATGCAGTAAAATTTACGGCGGATACAGTAACAATAACGCATATGGCTTCATGGTCGTGAAAACCGACGGTTCATTCGTTGTATTCGGAAACAGTGGATACGCAACCAGCAGCACATTTGGTATATCCGGTATAACAGAAATGTTTCCCACGGATTACGGCGCATTAGCATACAACGGAACCACAAAAGTTATGTATAAATTAACGGGCACTGCAACTGCTGTATATACCGTTCCTGCCGGAGTTACCATTACACGCGTTGTGCCACAAAGTAGTAGTTATGACGCGTACATAATGTTAAGTAATGGTAATGTTTATAATACCGCAACGAGCAGTCTCATAACTGGTGTTGTATCACAAATTTGCGTTACAGACACTTCTGCGTGGGCATACATTAAAAATGGTGCGGTCGTGTGTGGAGGTGATACTCGTTTTGGTGGTTCAACCACGGATACAAATAACGGCATTAAAAGCGGCATCAGTGTAAGCAGTGGAGTGATAAAACTGTGTTCTTCTGGTGGTTCCATTGCAGCTTTGAAAAGCGATGGAACTGTGGCTGTCTGGGGAGCAAACTATGGAGGTTGGCCAGCTGCCAGTGCAATCCAATCCCAATTGACCAGTGTCGTGCATTTGTATGATTGTTGGGCGGGTTATATCGCTATAACCAGCGATAATCGTGTTATAGTATGGGGCAGTGATAACTGTAAATGGTATGGAACCCCATCACCCAACACGAGTCAAAATGCGACGATTGCAAGTGGATACAACATGTCATTATTTAATACATATAAGAGTTTTGCGCCAATTGATGTCCCTTCACAAGTTGTGTTGTCTCCATCTACACTTACTCCTGGCGTAAGCACCAATTTAGACATCACCACCACATATCAACACAAACGTGCGGTAAAAGGACGAACATATAAAATGTATGATGTCAATAATAATTTATTAAGCACCTACGTAGCTCCCGCCGATACATACACACTTTCATTCAATGACGTTACCATGCCAGCTGATTCCACCAATTTCACTATCGTGGATACCACGGATGCAAGTTTTAACATATTATCATATGTTCCACCTCCCGCACCCACAATAACATCCGTTACCGCTGGTAATAAATCTGCGTCTGTATCATTCACGACCGGCGATTTACAAGGTGTTCCTGTGACAAAATACCAATATTCCACTGACGGAACCACATGGACAGATGCCAGCGGCACAACCAGTCCTCTTACCATAACCGGTTTAACTGCTGGAGTGAGCACCGTCATTTATTTAAAACAATTCAATTCATATGGTGGGTCTGGAGCATCCTCAGCATCTACCTCTTTCACACCGTATGATGTTCCTTCTACACCAACTATAACAAGTGTGGTTGCCGGAGATACACAAATTGTTGTGAATTATAATACCTCTGCATTAAACGGTCTTTCCATTACTGGAGCACAATACTCTCTCAATGGTGGGGCATACACTAATGCGGTGACATATAGCTCCAGCACAGTCACTGTCACTGGCCTAACAAACGGAACCAGTTATACAGTTGCCATAAAGGTTATTACTAGTGCTGGAACTTCTCCCGCATCGACTACATCTTCCTCAATAATGCCTTACCCTGCTCCTGCTGCGCCTGGTGCTCCCACTATAACTGGTGTAACATGGGGAAATGGAACCGCATCAATTGCTTTCACGGATGGCTCGAATACTGGCCCGTCTATTTTGGGATATAAATATTCTGTGTCTGGCGGTTCATATTCCGTGGCTGCCGGCACCACAAGTCCATTGGTAATCACGGGTTTAACGAATAACACGTCATACACATTTACTATAAAAGCATTTAATGCGGGTGGCGATTCTGCTGCGTCGAATTCTTCCACGGCGGGAAAACCATACGCATTACCATCAACGCCTTACATTACAGATATAACCATGCCCGCGAGTCAAACACTGAAATTGTCTGTAATTCCTGCGAATGCATATAATGCTTCCACCCTAACGTATTCTTATTCATTGAATGGAGGAGCTTACACCACCGGAACATTGGATGCATCCAATAATATAACAATTACGGGTTTAACCAATGGCACATCTTATGCCGTAACATTGAAAGCGACCACGGAATTCGGAAGTTCGGGAGTCAGCAACACAATCACTCGCACACCATACACAACACCTTCTGCTCCAACCTCATTATCTTCCACATCTGGTTATCGCCAAGGAACCGTTTCGGTTACCAATGGAGATATGCAGGGCACCACTTTTATGGGATACAAATACAAAATCAATGGTGGTGCCACCGAATATTGCGCCAGCACATCGCCATTCAATGTGTATGATTTAACGAACGGCAGCACATACGACATAACCGTCAGCGCGATTGGTTCAAACGCGTCTGGTGCATTCCAATCGGCATACACTTCCACCGCCACCACATTGAGTCCCGTGACCACATTACCCGATGCGCCATCTATTGTTTCCTCGTCTTCGGGTTATAAACAAGGCACAGTTGTTGTGAGTCCGAATAATATGCAAGGAATGACTATTATGGGATATAAATACAAAATCGATGGTGGTGCCACTGAATACTGGGCAGATAGCAGCGCTGTCGTAGTCACTGGTTTGACCAACGGAAACACATACTCCATTACAGTAAGTGTGGTTGGAAGCAATGCCAACGGTTGGTTTCAGTCCGCGTATTCCGCCACTTCCGCCACATTGAGTCCCATTACTACATTACCAGATGTGCCGACAATAGACAGTGTCGTTCCGGGAAATACAATTGGTGTGGTGACCATGAGTAATAACAGTTTGAATGGTTTAACATTCTTGGGATACAAATATAAAGTCAATGGAGGCACCACTGAATACTGGTCCGCCGTATCACCATTCACCGTCACAGGTCTCACAAATGACGTGAGTGCCAGTGTGGTAGTTAGCACAGTGGCATATAATTCAAATGGTGTGTTTCAATCGTCGTATAGCTCGGCAACTTCGTTCATGCCATTTGCCACTTTACCGGACCCACCCACATTTGTTAGTGTGGAGCCGGGCAATGAGAGTGTGTTTGTGAAATTCTCTCCCGGAAACGACAACGGTATGAATGTTACTGGATACAAATATACGGTGGATGATACTAATTATTATTTCGCCGCTGCGGATTCCAGTCATCAATATACCATTATTGGATTAATGAATGGAACATCATACAGTATTAAAATGATTGCTGTCGCGGAAACTGGAAATTCTCTCCCGAGTAGTTCATCTACTTCATTCATCCCATACACATTCCCCGATGCTCCCACCATCACGTCGGTTGTGCCTGGAGACAGCCAAATTTGCGTGAATTTCACGGATGGGTCTGCGAACGGTCGCTCCATCACTGGATATAAATACAGTCTGAATAGTGCGGCATATGTGGATGCTACCGGCGTGAGCAACGGGTCTTTCTACATCACGGGGCTTGAGAATGAGGTTTTATATAGTGTGCGTATGCGCGCCACGAATTTAGCCGGAGATTCATATAGTTCCATCCCATCGGACCCTGTATTAACATATACTACTCCGGGTGTTCCCACTATAACAGGAGTGACACCTGCAGACCAAAGTATTGTCGTGAATTTGAAATTGCCCGATATGGAAGGTTCTGTTTTATCTGCATACGAATACAGCATTGATGGTGGCAGCACATGGAATTCAGTGGATGCTTCTGCCAGTATTTTATCGTACATGACCGACAGTTTCACAATAAGCGGTTTAACAAATGGTCAATCGTATGCCGTTAAATTGCGCATAGTCGGAAGCGGTGGAACCAGTGATTCTTCTGCTGCATCGGCCACGGTTATTCCGCGAAAAGTACCGGACGCACCCGTAATAACCAGTGTAGATCCGGATAATGAGTCGTGTCGTATCCATTTCACTGCGCCCGAGAGTAATGGTGCGGCTATTACACAATATACATATTCAGTCAATGGCGGCGATTATCAACCCGCATTACAATTGACGTCTCCACTCACTATTTTCTCTTTGGATAACTCCGCGAATTATACGGTTAATATTAAGGCCGTGAATGCTGCTGGAGCATCGGCCGCTTCGAATACGTCGGAGGACTTTGTTCCATTCACCATTCCCGAACCGCCCGTAATTACACAAATATTATCGGGAGATAAATGCGTATATGTGTATTACACATGTATTGCATATGGTGCTCCAGTATTATCTTATCAATACTCCACCGGCGCTGCATTCACTGATTTCAGTGGAATTCAAATGCCATTTGTCATTCCTAATTTAACGAATAAAACAGTCGCAAATGTAACGATTCGTGCAATCAACAAAGCGGGAACTTCGCCAATTAGTAATTTGAGAAGTGTGGTTGTGGGTTCGCCACAAATACCATTGGTCACAAGTTTGGAGGCGGGAGATAAATTAATCAAAATATATTTCTCTTTCCAAGCCAAAAACGGCACCATAAAACAAATCAACGGCACTTTGAATGGGGGCTCATCATTTGTGAAATTAGTCGGAACAGATGTAAGTTCTGTTACTATGGTGAAACTCAATAACGGAGATATTCTCACACCTCAAATTCAATTAGTCAATGAAAATGGTGTGTCCGATTGGTCTCTCCCGATTGGAACTGTTCGACCTGCTGCTGTTCCATCTAAAATAATAATTACAAGTCAAGCATTCAATGAATTGGGTGTAGCCACAATTGGCATTGGTGCTACTGCATCTAACGGTGCTCCTATACAGAAATTCCAATACAGTATAAATGCTGACCCAACACTTTATGATATTTCCGGTATGACATCTCCATTCATCATACGCGATTTATCGAATAACGTGCCATATGCTTTCAAGTTGTATGCAGTGAATGATGTTGGTATTAGTTTAGCATCAGCGGCTTCCAAGATTATAACCAGCGCATTTTTACCCCCCACAATTCCAAGTAAAGTAACATCTTTAGTCAAAAGATATAATTTGGATTTGAGCGGTGGATTATTGTATTATTTAGACACGCCCATTTTCGATGCATCCGGCAGCATGTTACCTGGTCCTTTCAGCTCGGATATTCCACTGAATACTTCTGAAAAGGTGGTGCAGTATGTGTCCGACACATCCGCGGTTGCATTTGTTCTCGAGGCTGCATTTACGGCATCCACTGCTGGACCTTTAACACCAGTATTATCATATAAATACAGCATTAACGGTGCAGGAACCGCGGATAATAATTATATTGATACATATTCTCTCGCTCGCCCCATGCGTTTGTTTGTGGCTCCAAACACCAACTACACAATTAGTTTGCAGGCGAAAAATGCGGCGGGAAGTTCTGCTGGGTCAGTTGCAACAAAACCATCCACGTTTGTTTTATTACCTCCCACTCCTCCCACTATTAAATCCACAAATACAGTGATGTTAGGCAGTGGAAATGCAACTGTAACCATTGGCCCGTCTGTAGCAAGAGGCGTAGATATATTGAAATATTCGTATTCATTAGATAATGGAACCACCATCGTCGATTTATCGGCTGTGAATGTGACAACTGGTGTTTATTTTGCCTCTGGATTGCCCAATAATACGTCCATTACTAATTTAAAGGTCGCGGCATATTCTTATATTGGATATTCTGCTTGGTCAGCAGCTGCCAAAGCATTCACTATTTTATATAGTGCCCCGGCTGTTCCTGTATTGGCTTCGCCTACAGTGACTGGAACATCAGTGAGTGTAAATTTCCCGGTTCCTTTATTAAACGGCGCTGCTATAACGGGATACACATATACATTAATAAAAGGCACCGACGAACCAATAATAGTAGATGTTGGAACTACACTCCCCATAGTTATAACTGATTTGGCGCTTGGCACATACACTATTTCAGTAAAATCAAAGAATTCTATAGGTACATCCGCCTCATCTGCCACGAAAACGTTTGTAATTAAATAAAAAAATGCGTTATATAAAAATATTATTATATAATATTATATAATGATAATCTAACTACAGTGTCCTTTTTTCCAGTATCATGATTATTTTGATTGGATTTCCCAAATCAGGCACGTCTTCATTTCAAGAATTATTTCATAGATGTGGTTATAAAACCGCGCATTGGAAATACAAACACAATTATATTGGGACAATTATAAATGATAATAAAAAGAAAGGCAGACCACTCTTATTTGGATTGGAAGAATTGGATTGTATCACACAAATGGACGTGTGTATATCATACACGGATAATTTTTGGCCACAAATTACGGATTATAAACAATTATATGAAGAAAATCCAGACGCTGTTTTTATATTGAATAAACGAGACCCGCGTGATATTGTATCTTCTTTCAAGAAATGGGGACATTTAAATTTACGTTTATTCAAGTATAATTCAGAACTTGTGCAAGATAAAAGTGACAAAGGTATTGTCGATTTAATTAATAAACATTATGATGACGTTGAATCATTTTTCAAAAACAAACCAAAAGCCAAATTTATATCTTTTCATATTTGCAAAGATAATCTGAGCAAACTGAAACCTTTTGTGAATGTGAAAGGTCAAACCAAATTACCGGTAGAGAACAAATCGAAACAAACCGTTGAAAAACCAAAATATGCTAATTTATTATTCTAATTCATCATCAAATATTTCATATTCATCTTCAATTGCCGATGCAGCGGAATCTCTCTTTACTGTCTTGTCCAAATATCGATACATGCGACGTATATCTAATTTATTTATATTTGTGTCCTCAAATATTGTCTCAATGTCTGTCATTTTCTCCGTTTTATTATAGAAATCTTCGCCAAAATATAATCGCATTTCTTGAAAAAACGCTATTATATCCTTCCGGTCCATCTCCATTTCTTGGACAAGAGCATAAATAAACATAATATTATTGTATTCCGTGGAATATTTAGTGAGCACTTTTGTAAAACGGACTTCGGACAATTTAGTTAAATCGCCGCGATTTTTGAAAAATTCGTGAAATAACCAATTATTGCCAAAGGTTTTGATTAACGAACTCATTTCATTAAATATCCAAATCTGATTCTGGAATGTAATCCTGTCAATATAATCTGCGAAACATATATTATTTAATATTCTCAAATACAACGGAACAGTTTCTTCTTTCGGGATTTTTTTCAACATGTCAATCACATTTTCGTGCCATAAAAGTGCTACTGTCGTTCGGTCCGTCTCATTCATATAAGTTGAATGTTCTTCCATTGGTGTCGATTTCTCAAAAAGTTTTTTCACAATGGTTTTCGCGTCATGGTTATATGATTTTGTCCTGAATATTGTATGTATATTTTCGGGAGTTAATACATCAGATTTTTTTACATATATTTTATGCATAAAGGCTAATTTGCGCAAATCCGACTGCACATAATCCAATATATCTGATACATTCGTGAAATCCGGCATAATATGTGTTATTAAATTCGTCATTTGCGATTCCGTGGGTGATTTCAACTCAAACACATGACACACTTTCATCAATTCCTTGATTTTTTTATCTACAAAATAATTACCAATACATATAATTGGATTTATTGTCACATTCTCACTTTTCTGCTTTTTAGTGCGCTTTTGCCGTATTAATTTTATGAGTGAAGTTATACCCCCTTTATCACCACTATTCATACCATCTATTTCATCCATAACTATAGCTATACGCCGCTTCACACGCTTCATCATATTCAACACATTCGTTTTACTTACATTATTACTTGTTATAGTGTCAATCAGTGATTTGTTGCGCACATCTCCTGCATCGTATTTTACCACGTCGAATTCCATTTGCTTCAGCAAATTCAATACAAATTGCGTTTTTCCCGAACCGGGAGAACCTTGAATATATATGCCTTTTTTAAATTGCACATTATTCACATTCTCATCGAATATTTTTAATATATGGGTTATTTCCGACGCAATACACTCTCTATCCAATATTTCGTTAATGTTTGTTAGCGCGTCCATTAATTAAATGGAAGCCCTCCCCCTAAATTATTTACTAAATAATATTTTACTTCATTCTATTTACTCAGTCATTGTTCATTTTCTAAACGCACTAAAATCCGTCGTAACCGGAATGAAATCCGACTCACCTGTATTCGGCATCTTACCAAAATACGACATCGGGTCAGACCCAGGCAATAATCTATTTCCACCCATCATATTCGCACCACCCGTGCTTGCGCTTATACTTGTAGCATTACCATATTCATATCCACCACCACCAGATGCAATGTTTGAACCACCTACTGAACCTCCAGATTGCATTGTTTGCACTTTGGTTGGTCCGCCGAATGCATGAATATCTCTATCTAAATGTGTTAAACCTGACCCCACTGTTCTAGCCACATCATAAGTTATGTCTTTCGCTTCACCCCCAATATCTCTTGCTACGTTATAAGCACCACCCAACGTCTTTTTCGCTAAATCAAGTGTTCCTCCTACAACCTCTTTTCCTAAACCTACCGTTCCCTTCACCACATCTTTTCCTAAACCCACCGTCCCTCCCACGGCTTCTTTACCTAAACCAACAGCTCCCTGAGTAGTATATGCAGCAGCACCGAATGCTCCCTTCGCCGTATCTTTCGCTAAATCCACCGTTCCACTTGCAGTGTCTCGCGCTAAACTATCTACACCACCAGCTCCACCTTTCACCAACTCTTTCAAACTAGAACCAGTCTCTTCCGTCATTGATTTTAACCCACTACCCGTGTCTTTTACCATTTCTTTCAATCCGCTGCCCGTTTCTTTCAAAAGGTCGCGCATACCACTACCTGTGTCACGTAATAAAGAGCTGACTGATTCTGCGGGGGTCTGAACATTCTCTCCCGAAGGTGTTTTTGAATTGGATGATGACGTTTGTGTTCCGCATCCACCCTTGCCTCCGCAGTTGAGACACACACCATTGCCATTGCAACTGGGGCAATTGGCGCATGTGGGTGGGACGTATTGTGATTTTAACATGTAGTTGGAGTTATTGATGACATTACTTATGTCACCGCCAGTAATATTGTCCCAATAATTCATCCAAGATGCGATATTATTTCCATATGGATTCATTCCTCCCATTCCCATTCCTCCCATCCCCATTCCACCCATAAAAGTAATACCGTAATTATCACTATTAAATCTTCCAGTTAATGTTCCGGAAGTGGTGCCATCATCTCGTGTCCCATTGCCCAAAAATCTCACACAATTAATGAGAGTATATTGTGTTTTATTTGGCTCTTTGCAAAATGTGCTTATCATCGTGAGTTTTTCATTTGCAATGTATATAGCCAAAATATCTTCTGCCACAGCTATCCATGCACATAACCCAACATCTGAAATGGTCTCTGATTTTGGCGTATATTTGGTGTTGTTCGATTTAGAAGAAGGCACGTAATATGGAGTGGGTGTTTCACATTTCTGTTGCGGAAATCGTTCATACACGTTTATTCCTCTGTCCAATACCATAATCAAACTACCATTTCGCACGTCGAAAAACACATTATGACAAACTTGATATAATTGTCTTGATGATGAATACAGATTCATGGTAATTAATTTATTATCACTGTCGTCAGTTGGAACATTGATAGTGTTCATATTTAGCGCATAACTCACCTGCTGGGTTTTTATGGAAGAGCCATCATCCGGCACATAAACTAAACTCACAATTTTGGGTGGAGAAACACTCAAATCAAACACACCTAAATATGTTTCTTTATCCCACGGCATCACAAAAACTTGGACCTTATCATTCGTAACTATATTGTATGCATCATACGCACTCATGATTGATAAATCCGATTTAGTATTCGAAATGGATGTTCCCGATATAGTGTAGTTTGTTGTTGCCACGGTGTTTCCTCCATTGCGACCAAACACGCTATTAATTGTTAAATTATCTCCCTTTGGTTCAGCAGCTGGAGCCGGTGCTGGTGCAGGTCCAGGTTCAGGTTCTGTTGATGGAGACGGAGATATATCAGCTGCTGTCGCAGAACTAACTGTCACATCAATTATATTTCCAGTTGCCTGTTCTAAATATACAGTGTCATATATTTGTTTTATTCCCGTTCCTAGTGTTGCATAATTCGCATTTAAATTATTAAACCCTTCCGACATGCACGATTTGGTGCATGGAGCGGGTGGTGCATCCGGTATCAAGAAATATATGATGATGGCCAATATGAATATCACCAACACAACAGTTGCCGCTTTCATATCTATTTTCATATTATTTATTGAAATATGCGGTTGTTTATACCTTATTAGCTTAAAAAAAACTACCGATTTACATACACGAGCGGTAGGCTTCAGAGCTCCTATCCTTAAACAAACACCATCCCCCAGGTTGGTAGGGGTTATCGTGCAAAAATGATTTAAAAACTCGCTCATAAAGAAACATAAATATAAACACAATAAAACATGCTAAAAGTTAGACATCAAGACACATTCGAATTCGAAATTGGCATCGATGAAGCCGGGAGAGGTCCCATGTTTGGACGTCTATACGTTGCTGCCGTTATCTTGCCTCCTCCTCCTCCTTCTCCTAAAGAAACAGACCGGGGGTTGGAGGAGGGGTTTAAGTACGAGTGGATGAAGGACAGCAAACGGTTCCATTCCGAAAAGAAGATTAAAGCCGTCAGCGATTACATCAAAGAACACGCCACTGCATGGGCCATATCCTACGTAGAAGCCGACGTTATCGACCAGATAAATATCCGACAAGCAGTGTTTCGCGGCATGCACGACTGTTGTCGCCAGATTTTGGATGCGCGTCCCGATTTGAAGCTAGACAACACGTTTCTTTTAGTGGATGGCAACGATTTTATACCCTATCGCGTGTTTGACCCCGCCACTGAAACGATTGTGGAGTATGCAAGTGAGACAGTGGAACAAGGTGACGGTAAGTATTGCCATATTGCTGCGGCATCTATATTGGCGAAAGTAGCGCGGGATGAATATATTCGGGAGATTTGTGCCCAACATCCAGATTTAGACGAGAAATACGGGCTATTGAAGAACAAAGGATATGGCACGAAGAAACATATGGAAGGTTTGGCTCAATACGGATATTCAGAGCTGCATCGCAAAACATTCAAAGCAGGGAAAACTACGACCCCTTTCCTTCAACCTCCGGCAGATAAATAAATGCGTTCAAAAGTTATACACATATTGTAACATGAGTATAATAGATAGTTAGATGTAACGTAATTCAATAGTATTATCGCAATAATTCGTATTATTTGCAACATTTCCGAGCCCAAAACTTTCAATATAAAAATAATGTCCAGTATCATTTTGTTTTTCACACTGTTCAACAGTGATTGAATTCTTGAACCTTATATTCATCAATTTCATTTGTTTCGTATCCTGAAAATTAGCATACTTACTTGGGTCCGGCGGTCCTACTAATGACATTGTATCTACGTATATAAATATAATTATTATATGTTATTCTATTTATATTATTTATATATATACATATACACACATATGTGCCTAATAAGAGCCACCTAAATTGAAATACTTTTTTATAAGTAGTTGAACTGCATAATTATTATCGCGCACTACTGTTATCTATAAGCTATCAAAATGACTACTATCATTAACACTGTCTCTATCCCCAACGAACAGATTACGTTGGTTAAATTTCGTATTATCAGTGCTATCAAGCGCTTGATTCAAGACCATAGATACGAAGATTCGTTCTTTGAAGGCAGAGAACTTGACTATGATAATGAGAAAGTGTATATGACTATGGATAATGTAGCTATGCGTATTATTGAACACACTCTTGGACCTGACAGTGTGTTCAATGAAATGGAGGATAAGCTTCTCACTCCACAACAATTATGGGATGAATTGTATAGCTATGAATATGTTGAATATGAATTTGTATGGATGTTTGCTGAGTATATGGTACCCGACATCAAGAAAATTCCTGGAGCATTCCTCTGGAAGCCACCAAGTAAGTAAGTGTATGTGTATGTGTATGTGTATGTTTATAACTGTAATTTCAAATTTTAACTACCTAATTTAAAGGGATACACACCCTTTTTTACTCACTGCCGGAACCCACGCTCCACAAACTTCGCTGGATCATACACCAACTTCTCTATCTCCGCAATCGACACCTCCAAATAATCAGGCTCCCGGTCCATGCGGCTATAACCAATCAGGAGTCTGTCTCCAAAGGTCGCCTCTCCGCTTCGCTCCGAGGACTTACCGCGTACCACAAATCCCAGCGAATATTCCACTTTTTCCCCGTCGAACGTGAATAAACACGTGTATCTCTTCAATTCGAGTGTTTCCGCATCCAACATCACAAACAGATGATAATAATACCGGCGATCCTCGTAACTCACCAAATGACACAAGAACCATATCTCATTGCCAATCTGCACACCATTGGTAGAGCCGCGCACGTGCTTGAATATCGGCGGCATTTTATGTTGCACATCGTCGCGAAATCTCCAAGATTGCAATGCAATATTATCTGAAAAGCTGGGGTTATCCCCAACGGTCTGCTCATTTGGCACTTGCAACAAATTACCTATTGTGAGCGGCGACCAGTCATACACCAGTTTGGTGCGATTTTCATGTGTAAATAGTACCCAATTCTTCTCAATCATACGCGGCTGTGGTTTCACAATGAACCCCGATTCAGTACTAGAACCCTTGATTTCGCCATGTTCAATCATCATCACTCCACCGGATAACCCACGATTGGCATTGAACTTGAGCGCACCACTTGCATCCACAAACAATCGCACATCTTCCAATCCCACATATCTGCCGTCGAAATTCGTGTCATAATCCATTATGTGTTCATCTACTTTTTGCGTCAAATCGGAATTAAATCGAGCAATCACATTAATGGTTTGGATTTTGTCCTGATTAACATATCCACCCTTGTCATCTATTTTGTAATTCACATAACGCTGGCAAACTACATAATCGCCTGATGCTGTCTTTACAATCGAAGGTGTGGATGCTGTAAATTCGGGAGATGTAATCAAATCACGCCCAATGGACTTGAGAAGTTTTGCTCTGTCTTCAGGAAGTCTATGTCCAACACGGGCCAATTTGGGTGCGTAAAACTTGTAGTTACACATTGTATTTTTAAGCGAATTATCGTCTGCATACTCACAATTGAATACTGACATGCATGCGCGTTTCAAATCGTAATTGTCCATATTACAATAGTATCCAATGACCGACATCTCGTACAATAATTTGTAGTCATACACCGACTTTTGTAAAAATAAATAATCCGGATTTGTGTTTTGTTTAAGCTTCTTCAACGCCATATCACAATACAAATACGATAATTGATTCTTGCCAACATAACGATAATAACTAATTATTTCGTATAAATTCTCCAAACGCTGTGAATGATATTGAAATGCTTCCATCCAATAATGCACTGCACTCACCATATCACCCATCTCTTTGTAACAATTTCCGATGCTGTAATACGAAAACCACACCTCTTCAAACCATCCGCCTAATTCCGTGCGTTTCTTATAATACTCGATTGCCTCCTCATACTTGCGATTATCTTTAAACGTATTCGCCAAATAAAACGTATATCTCTCATTGTTTGGCACATCGATTAACCCCTGTTTTAATAATCTGACATCTCGCTCGAACTTGTCTCCTTTACTTCCACCATCTCCGACATCATTTATAAATATGGTTGAAATCGGGAGAGTAACCGTTATAGACCCCTCGGGTAATTGAACATATTCATGTGTAACACCCCAATAGGATGCGCCGATGTTATTTTTCACAATACGCACATTTTTATAGTGGAAAGCGCGCGAACCCTGAAAAAAATGATACGCGTTCTCTTTCAACCCATTTTTAAAAGCGACCGAATCAAATTTCGCAGATAATTCTAATATCATATCGGCGTCCATCAACAATATATAATCAGCATTCTCCATGCCTTCGCATGCGGCCAAAGCGAATGAACGATTGTAACCAAAATCTCGAAATGGCTCATTGATTATTTTACCCGGTATGCCATACTTCTGGAAAAAATTGGATATTAACACAGGCGTCTCATCGGTGCTGCCTGTATCACATATACAATAACTATCGATTATCGGAATCACGGATTTTAACATACGCTCAATTACACGACTCTCGTTCTTCACAATCATATTCAAACATATTTTTTTATTGGCTAATGAGACAGACATAATAATATTATATATTATAAAGTCGGGATTAATGTCTATATATATTTAGATGCATATATTTGTTTTTGACCAATTTTAAACCTACCTGCATACGTATAATTTTGTCTATACTCATTCGAGTTAAACATTCTCAACACGGAATCCAAACACTCGTCCTTCTCTTTTGGAACCACACAAATCAACGACCCACCAAAATATTGCACTGTGCCTTTGAATGCGACGGTTTCTTTACGCGTTAAAGTTTTCACATATATACATTCACGCCCCCATAATTCGTGCATACGATTTATGTTTCTCAGAGCTCCCCATTCATACCAATTATTTTCGTTGAATTTGCGTATTTGACGGCTCATTAATTCCGTCTTGTGTTGCAATAAATACTCGTTTATGGCTTCGTCATCGGTTGGGAATTTGTCTTTTGGCAATATAAATTTGTGTAATTTACCATCATCTACCAATAAATCTATATTACCCAATTCTGTATTGCGATATATTTCGTCTCGCCCACTCACAATACCAACAAACACGTCGTATTTATTTCCAATAATTAAATTATGTTCTCTGCATTCCATCGATGGTGGAGCAAATGTTATTATTCCATTATTCATGTATATTTGCTTCTGCAGCATTTCTCCACCATTATAATCGTGAAAATTTGCTAAGTTTTGTTTAAGACCATCCCTCCCTGGATGCTGAGTGTCGGGCGTTAGTCCCATTTCGTATCGAAACACTACTACATCTATAGATGCACCGTCAAATAATTTCTCGTCATTGGGATACATCATGTCTGTGAATCGGCCCACATTCCACATGTTTATGATTAATTTCGATGCGCGAGTCTGTTTGAAAAACTCCGATGGAACAATCATAATCATTTCACCCCCATCTTTGGACAACATATGAAAACATTTTTCAACAAAATCAATATATATATTTTGTAATCCTCGCCGTTTTATATACGGAGGATTACCAACAATCGTTTTATATTGCATGTTATTCGTAACAGAAAGGAAATTCGTGTAAGTTACTTTTTGATATTCGGGAGAGAAAGTAATACTTTGCAAAACAGGAACTGTATCGTCTATTTCATATAAAACCATTGGATACTCCGGATTTTCCTGAAGAATTTTCTCAATCAAATGTCCTGCGCCAAATGATGGTTCTAACAAACATTCGCCCTTATTCTGTATTAATTTATATACGGTTTGTTTCAAGGTTTCGTTCTGTGTGAAATATTGCGCATATTTCTTTTTGTTAATTTTTGACATATGAATTGTGAATGTTTTAATCTATATTCATATATATTCATTCATTTACAATTCATTTTTATACATACACATAAAAATAAACATAAAACAACAAAAACTATGATTTCTATACCAAAAAATGTACCAAATGTATCAAAATGATACTGAATATAGACAGTATTTTCGGGAGATTACCGGCATGCGCAATAAAGTTTATCACACTGAACCGGGACACATTGATTTAAATAAAGAAATCCCGGTTGATATAGATGATATAACTTTAGATGAATACATGTATGACGAAGAAGCCGTAAGCAACACATTAGAAAAAATTTATGCCGATACCAAAGATGAACCCAAATTCCAAACTTTATATGAATTAGCTGCCGCCAAAATGATTTCTCTTGACCGCGAAATTGGTCTTACCGTATTGATGACATATGATTATTTATGGCATTTCATACAGTGTTATACAGCATTCATACAAGAAGAAAAAGGAATCCAATCAGAATCATTTTGCGAGAAATATGAACGTGTCAAGTCCTTACTCGCATGAACCACTAAAAACATATATAATAAGTATATAATGGCATCTACACGCAATCGCAATACTCGCGAAGATTATATTTTGGAACAGAATAAATATGCGCATCAATTTGAATTCTATGACCATAATGCGTCCTCATTCTTGGGTGTAGCATATAATACTATGTTGCCCGGTGACGGATTAGTTGGAATGAAAGCGGATTCTCGTGTTCTCTCCCGAAACTATTGTGATATTGAGACAGAATTATTTGGAATTGGCTCCACTAATTTAGTAGAACCCAAATCAGCAGTAACACCAAACGTGTATAAATTAGATTCCGTTAATATAAGCAAAAAATTGCCGCAGCATATCCCAGTGAATCCAGCTAATTTTGGGCAACAACGTTTCATGTATTTAAATTAAAAAAGGAGTAAAATCCTTTTAAGTTGGTATTTAAAATTAATTACATTACATTACAATAAAAGTTTCATTATATGTTCCGCCGGATAAACGTCCGGAGTTATAAACGGCATATTATCATCTATACCATACAAAGTTATTATAGGTGCGCAAAATACATTTAATACATTTCTATAATCATCAAAACACTGTCTATTCGATACATGCATGTCCATATTATCCACATTATATGTAATACGCGGATTACATATAGTGCCAACAGGCACTTTGTAAGATTCAGTGCCCAACACAGCAAACATGCCAACATTTATAAACACAAAATCGTAATCCACATTGGAGATGTCAAAATAATCCACGCTTCTATATCCGTGAATTATTTGTGTTATATCTATCGCATCACCTAACGCTGGCTTCACCACATCCTCCACCATACTAACAGCGGCCCTGCCACGAGCTATTTGCATAACCAATCTTTTACCAGGATATGTCTCAACAATATACCTAATAATGTCACGCATATTTTTTATAACCACCTCATCCGAGTAATTATATTTCGCGTGAAACTGCAACTCGCTTCTGCCCTTGTTACGCACCGTCTCGTCCGCCACCCTACCATCATATGGCGCGTCCATCGCTATTTGTATATTAGCATACGCTACGCAGTGCTCTGACTTCATAACGTGTTGAATTATCTTGCCTCCCTCATAATTAATTCCCGTAATATTCATTTTTAATAATATATTTATATGTAATTATATATGATTCATATTATTTTATAAAAGCTTTTCAATTTTCCTGGTAAAAAAGGAGTGAAATCTCCTCTCTATTTAAAATTCAAATTACAAATTACAAAATCATACACATATATATACACATACACATACACATAAATTAATAAGGACACAAATAATTGCACTGCGCATACATATTTAATCCGTTGTGCAACTCATTAAGAGCCACTTGAATTGCGTCATTCACTTCCTTCGCATTATTCTTCAAATCCGTTGAAGTATATTTATATTCCATAATGAGAACACCCACTTGACTGCCATATTTAAGCTTCTTCGATCCAACGTCTCTCAACATATTCGTGAAATTAATATTGCAATACGCATATTTAATAGTGTAGCCATCAAATGTGCAGTTATAATTGGCACAGAATCGTTGAATTGCCATACTCATATTGTGATAGAATATCTCTTTCGGAATATCTGCGTTGTGCGTAATCTCGTATATGCGCGTGAGCTCTGCAATAGCAGGCTTAACCTTTGGCTTGCGTTGATATGGCTTCGTGCTGCGTTTCGGCATAATGACGCGAAATCCATCATCGTCACTATCATTATCCGCGTCATCCGCGTCATTCGATGGCTCAGGTGTATTGATGTATATAGGTTTATTAATATACTTCTCTATATACTCATTCGTGCTCATCATAGTCGCTTTCTTCGTTGGTAACCAACTATCCGGTATGCACTTATCCAACGGATTGGCGTCACACTCGACATACTCGTCATACTCGTCATATCCAATCGTTCTATACATGCTGCTAATCACAGAATATATAGACTCGACATCATATTCGTTAGACACCTTCATCCATCCTCTACGAAGCTGGTCACACACGTCATCCATCTCGCACTTATTCGCCTCATATACAGTGACATCAAATTTATTAGCAGCATGTGCCGATTTCAAATCAGCATATGCTTTGGCAATATCTGCCTTCACTTTCATCTCATATTCAATCTCTAATATTGAACTCTCAATTTCAAACATCATTTTCACTGTAATCTTTGTTATAGATAATTATACTCGTATTCGCTTATTATTGCATTCATATATCATATAAAAAAGCATTTCAATTTCCAGGAACCTACGGTTCCTTGGACGAACCTCCCTTAGCCTCCGGCACACAGACGTACATATATATTTATTCTGGAGCGTAAAATATGTGTATATCATTTGTACAAATAATACAACCATGAAACCCCAACGCATGAGATATGCCATATCCATTATTGAAATTCCAGTAGAAGTGAAACCCGATGGCACATACACACAAATGACCGATCGCATGCGCATTGAATTTCGCAAAACAACCAAAGATATGTTACCCACGCCTCAAACACCGCCCAAAACCGTGGATTGGTTTAAAGTATTCGGCCCACCCGAACCCGAAGTCGATTTCGAAGATGTTGAAGTCGAGCCAGTCATGATTAACACAGACACCAAAATCGAAGAGCTGGATTTAGCCGACATTGAACCCGTCATATTCAACGTTGTAAAACGCCAACGCAACCCAGACGGACCACTGTCTTTGCGCAAAATCAAACACAGAGAAATTCATAATTACTCCAGACGTGAATATTGAATACACATTTTAACATACACCCACCGCACTCACCGTGGGCGCAAAAGTGGCTATGCTTGTCTCCTTTCTAATACATTTATACGCACTCACTGATAATTCTTCCCTCTTCTTGCGCACTCCCCCATCTCCACCACTGTCACCATCACGTTTGCTTCGACTCGAATTCGACCCCCTCTCATTCATATCCCTCTCTATCTGGTCGTAATTCTCCACTATATAGTCCAATATGCGGTTCTCTATCGCCCATTTGAAAAAATTCATCTGCCCGATGGTGGTCACACATTTTCCATCGTCACAAACCAAATTCACCATTTTCGGTTTATTTGAACTCCTTTTTCGAGTAAATTGCTCTTGAAATTCCACTCTTGCAAATGGGTCAAACCTTCGCTTACTATATGCTTTTAGTTCGAGTTTGTATGAGTTATAAACTCTGAATCGGGGTTTGTTTGGAAGCACGTATATGGTGTCATACATTTTGGCGTAATTGGTCACAAACCAATCAATGATTCGGAGCGAAATCACTGTGCCAGTGCTAGTCTCGGTGGATATGGGTTCGCCATTGATTAGACGATACAGTATATTTTTATTCACCGGATTATCATAGAACTCCATTAAATTCGACAACAATAGAGCATTTTGCGTGTTTAATTGTGACACAGACATTGGTTTGGATATGTGAATGACATGTGTTTATATTAATTTTCGGGAGAAGCAATATAATCATAACTCTCAAATATAACACATGTCAAAAATAATCACAAATTTAAAGCACTGGACCTATTATAGCTGTGTTATCACAGTGTATAACTCGCACATTAATAACGACGTCAGATATGATGGATATATTTCGTCAGCATCGGACACAGCAGTACATTTGTCCGACGTGAGCGACATATCAAACCCGTTATTGAGCAAGCAGATGAACGGCACATACGTATTCGATTACTCCTTCATCAAATCGGCATATGTGTATCGTATGATAAGCGATAAATATGATTGCATGCATAGAGAGATATTATTCTCGTGTTGATGATGTGATTATGTGCTTTTGGCATGCCAAAAGCGGGTGTGCTTAATATTTATAAAATAAAAGCTGAAATAAATATAAAGACGTAATGTATTTATATTTTATATAATGGAAGTTGAACAGTTGAACATAATAGACCTAATTGAAACAAACCCGATAACAAAATTATCGAAAGATTATAACGTGAAGTTGTTATCAAAAATTAGATCTCATTTCACTAATTTTGAACAACAACTTTTTCTCTCAAGTTTTTATTGTTTTTTTAATCATGACCAAAAAAACGACTTTGTAATTGATTTGGATAAAGTTTGGAAATGGATGGGATTTGCACAAAAAGTTACCGCAAAAACTTTATTAGAAAAGCATTTCACTCTAGACAAAGATTTTATTAAAATATATAATAATGCTGTTAATACCGGTAAAGGTGGCCATAATAGAGATATATATATGCTCAGCGTTAAAACATTCAAAAGTATGTGTTTAAAAGCCGGTACCAAAAAAGCCGACGAAATTCATGAATATTATATGAAGCTAGAAGAATTAATACAAGACACAATCAATGAGGAATGTGTGGAGCTTAAACAACAATTAGATAAAAAAAGTCAAATGTTGGATGAAAAAAGTCAGCAGCTGGATAATATTGTAGCCGTCACGGAAAAAGAAAAAGAAGAGTTAAAGGAAAAGACACTTATAGAACAATTTCCAGTGAATACACAGTGTATATATATTGGATTGATTGACAATAGAACACTTGGGAAACCCGGTAATAAATTATATAATGAACCAGTCATAAAATTTGGTCAAAGTAACGACCTTGGATTGCGCGTTAGCCAACATAAAAAAACATATTCCAACTTCCGACTATATACTGCGTTCAAAGTAAAAAACAAAATAGAAATTGAGAATTGTATTAAAAAGCATCCCATATTGAAAACACGCCTCAGAATTCTCAATCTTGATGATACAGCACATCGCGAAATAATTGCATTAGATGATAATGAATTCACATTGGAGAAGGTAGAAAAACACATAAAAAATATAATAAAAGAAAATGAATATAATTTGGAAAATTACAACAAATTATTGACAAAATACGACGAGTTGCAAAAGGAAAATGACAATCTCAATAATTTGTTGTCCGAAAAAATACAACAAATCGACAAGAATGAAAAAAAAATTTACAAATTGGAAACGGATGTGGTGGAGGACACAAAGGGCAAGATCGCGAGTCATTTTGCCATATGTAAATATGGGTATTTTTTATATGCGTTCGAGTATGAAAACATGCGATATGTGTGTTCCATCACACGACAAAAAGAATTCGATACGGTCCAAAAGAATCTTACTGATTTGTATCCCAACGGCAAGATGATATATAAAAATACATGCACGTATCCACTCGCTGAACGCAACATGACATTTATTCTCAAACAAAACGCAGTTGGATTGGGTCAAAATAAGTTCGAATGTGCGGAAGAGACTGTCATAAAATGTATCGATGCGGCTGTGAAAATGGAAGAGGTGTTAATCCAACAATCTAAGGACGTGGATTCATTCTTGGATTTTTTATCGGGCAACAACGCAAACGCACACGCAGAACAAGAATACATTGACCCGGAGATACCGCAAGTTCGCAAGGGCAAACGTTCCATAGACCAAATCAATCCTAATACGGGAGATATTATAGCAACGTATCCCAGTATTGAAGCCGCTGGACGCAGTTTAGGTTTAACCACGGGAACAGCCATAGGCACCGCTTTGCGAGAAAATCGCACGTGTCAGGGATTCATATGGCGATACAGTGGTTTCTCAAAAGAGCAGGCATTTGTGGAAAAACCAGTGATGAAAATCTGTTGTAAAACGGGAGAGAGAACTTGCTTCCGGACACTTGGAGAAGCAGCTAAAGATTGTAAAATTTCGGGGCCGGCGTTAAGGCGCCGGATATTGACCGACGTTCATGTGAATAATTATCATTGGGTGTTTCAAGGAGAGCATTGACATGATTATGCGCTCATAAAATAAATAAAAAATTGAATTGATTTTTTATTTATGTATATCCCATAATAATAATATTGCCCCAATATTGAAATAAACAATAACAAAACAAAACAAAATGCCAATAATTCACTGTATCGTAAATAATAAATATGTGTGTATAAGTTTGCATGTTTATTCCATACATTTGTATGATGAGGAAAAAACGCTTGATAAATACACAAGACCGTCACATCTCGGTTTATATTATTTTCCGAATATGAATAAAGATGGGTCTGGATCCACGTGTGGCCTTCAATTTTACAAACTAGAAAACAGTCAATGGGAATATTTTCAACTTCTAATTGATGAGAATTTTAAATTCTACACACAAGAAGGCACCAAACCATATCAAGCATCACTGCTCACTGAAATACGCCCATCTATTATATTAAACCCACACGATTACATTGACTTTGAAGTGCATGGAGATATCCGGTGTTGCACTGTGTGTGGCGAGAATTCAAGTTGTGGTAGAATGTGTCGCGGAGAAATTTATCGTGTGCAAAACGCGTGTGACCCCAGTAATCCAAAGCGGAATTGCAAATTAACGGTGATTAAACGCGATGGATATGAGATACAATATAATAAATATATCGTATTGCAAGTTATGGAATATGGACAAGTTAATGTGATTAAAGTCCGAGAGGAGTGTGATATAACAACTGTGTTGGAGCATAATAATATATTGTATGTGGCATTAGAAGATGTGTTATTTGCCGAGAAAATTCCTTTGGTGGATTATAAATCTCGTATGGAATTAATTAAAGCAGCGGAATGTGTGTCGAATGCAACACAACAGGTAAGTATATTAAATGACGAGTATTGGTTAAGAGAATTAGTAAGTTATGTGTAAATTATTTCTTTTTTCTTGTTGAAATATACCGGAGGCTTAAGCGACGCTAACTTACCAATTAATTCTGCGGGGAAGACCATGACCAAATAATATCATGTATATGAGAGCAGCAGCAGCTAATACAATACTGCGGTTCTCGGCAATACTGCGGGGCTGACCAAAAACGAAACGCATGACAACGAAAAGCACTGCGCCGATTAAAACGGCATGCATGAGCATAGTGAGACCGGATTCCATTTTGAGTGGTGTATATATTATATTTTAGAATATAATATACAGATTAAATAAGATATACTTTTACCCCCTCAGATTATGGAAATCGTGCCTATATCATGCGCATTAAACGTAAATAAAATACAACACAAAATGATGCTTCTGTGGGAAGAAATGTTAGGATACAGCCCCCCAGCCATCTCTCCCGAACTATTCTTTTCCGGACTACTAAAGTATCCCGAAACGCAAGAAATATTCATCGCCATCGATAGAACTACATCGGATATTTTGGGAATATGCAGTGTTGTACAAGAACAATCCGTATTCAAAAAACAATTGCTCATCACCGAACTCTTTGTTACACGCCGCATGCGCCGCCACAAAGTTGGCACACATTTATTGTCTAAAGCCAAACATTATGCCAAAACACACGCATGCGAACGCATCCTGGTTACAATATCTCGTAAATTTCCGGATTCTCGAGGTTTATATTCGGGAGAGGTGTATGACGAATTTTTCGGATTTCATCAGTTTCACACTCTCGTTCCACAACACACATACACAATTGCTATAAAGTCGCATTCCTAATTATTCAGACTCCGTGGTCCATATAACTCTCGGCATTATCGCTATATCCTGGACGTTGTCTCCCGCATCGTTCCACTGGACATACCCATAAATCATTCTCTTGCAGGGAGCGCCACACCACATCGTTAGCATACACCCAATGCATACCGGTGCGCTCCAATTCTGGTATGGCCCATTCATATAACTCGATGAGTGTGTCGTAGTAATGCTCGCGCACAATATACGCGCTCGCAGTTTGAGCATATTTAACTTTATGCATAGGCAATTTTTGTGCCGACAAATAATCGCCGTGTGTGTGATGTAAATTATAACCGAGCATGCATACATCAAATGGAACGGATGGCAAAATGTCGAATATTTCGCGCATACGTTCGGGAGAGAGAGTAAAAACAAAATCGTCCTCCATAATTAATATTTCTTTGTATCCGCGCTCTTTAGCCAGTTTTAATACGGCTAAATGGGATAGACCGCAGCCGACGATGCCGGGTTTGCGGTGAATGGCGTCGAAACGTTCTCCGGACAATCCCATTCGGGAGAGTTCTGTTTCGATTTCAGAGCGGCGATCGGGGCGAGATGCTAAATTAATATAAATAATTTGAGGCGACATAATATATTTCAATGTTATATGATATGAAATATTTTATAATATTATTTCTAATTTCTATATTGCTATTTTCATTGATTATTCAAAACCACATCAAGTTGTATGAGAATTTCGAAGGGATATCTAAAGTCCATGTTTATGTATTATGTTTCAATGAACAAATATTGTTGCCTAAAACAATAAAATTCTATCGTGACAGATTTCCTAATTGCAATATTACAATATATGATAACGAAAGCACAGACGATTCAGTGAAAATTGCAAAAGAAAATGGTTGTGAAATAATCACATGGAAATCAGATGGAATAAATGAGAATAAATATTTGGATATAAAAAATGGGTGTTGGAAAGAATCCGATAGCGAATGGGTTATTGTGTGTGATATGGATGAATGGATTGAAGTGAATGAATCTGATTTGAATGAAGAAGAAAGAAAAGGTACTACAATTTTGATGACACAAGGATATAATATGATTGGCGAGAGTCAAAAAGAAGACCTATCCGATTTGGACTTTTTTAATGTTAAAAAAGCTGTGCCTTCAGAAGAATATTCCAAACGCATTTGTTTTCGACCAAAACATATTAAAGATATAAACTATGGCTTAGGCGCTCACAAATGTGATCCAAAGGGAAGTGTTGTATTCAGTAAAAAAACATATCACATAAAACACATGGATTATTTGGGACTTCCATTTGTTATAAAGAAAAAACGCGAACGATACGAAAGAAATAAGAAAAATGAGGGGAAAGGTACTGGAATTCAATACACAAATGATGTTGAAAAAGCGAAAAAGCAATACACCGACTTATCCAATTCCGCTAAAGAATATCCGCCGTCCTGAAAATTACACTAAATGCGCTTCCCAAAAATATCTACATCCAATCCATGAAAAATTATATTCTTCATGACCAACACTATCCACTGTCTCTGTCTCTCCTCCTGGCAACAAATAATGATGCGCTTTGGGCAACACATATAACAGCTGTTCCGCCGGACTACACGGTTTCACCGCCGCATCTTCGCTATTAAAATATGTGTGGTCGTCCTCCAAATTCGACAGATAAACGGCTAAATCTTCCAACAATGGTGGGTACGAATATTCATATTTCCATTGCCAATGCGGACAACCGGACGTGTAATATTTGAACGTCCATTCCAGACCCTCGCAATAATTCTTACACACCGCATGCACATCAACTTCATTGTTTGAGTTGAACGCCACTGAGTAATATCGCGCCTGCCAATTTGACATGTGTGGGTTGATATATTCCTCGTCTTGGCGAAATAACATAGGTATATTCATAATTGCCGCTTCTTTGTCTTGCGGCGTTTTCAGAGGGTTTGCGGCAGTTGATTGTGCGACACCCTTCGCCATTTTGGCGCGCTGCTCCATCTCTTCTTTTATGAACGTGTGCTCATTTTTAGCTAAAGCTGCTACAAACAAATACACAGATTTCCACTGAATTTGGCAGTTCTGTAAGCAAAGTTCAGGTGGTCGTTGGTTTGTGTTTTTATTTATTTTGACAAACGACAGTCCCTTCGCAGCAATTACCGTATTATATGTGTCCATGAGCCGACCAATACCCGCTGTGCGTATATTTAAAGCCAAAAAATGCGGCATGAAATCGTTGCCCAGCATGAAACACATAAATACATAATCGTGTATTCTCATGCGCAACTGTTGTGGAGTATATGCACGCGGCGGTTGATTCATATTGGTCACGCCCATTTCGCCCAATAATGCTCTCGTGAATTTGAATGTGTCGATAAACAATAAATCGGTTTTGGTTCGCGATTTCAATCCAGCGGGTAATATATGCGTGCTGAATTCCGGTGCTTCGCGAAATATGTGTATATTAAAGCAGTATGAACAATGAAACATGGACAACATAATCAAATCCGCATCCAACCCATACACCGCCACATTATCTTCGCGACAGGAGTTATTGCGTAAATAATCAAACATTTTATGCTCCCCTTCGCCAGGTTCGTCAGACGCACTCACAACCACGGTTTTCACGCCCAATTCAGCGCCAATTGTGGTCGTTCGAAATTGCGCATTGACTCGTCCCGATAATTTAGTCATGAAATTCGTTCCGGGTGTTATAGCTGTGGTGTTGAAGCTTTTGTGTGCATGTGCATGTGAAAGAACGGACGCCAAATAGGCAGAACGATGGCGTCTTTCTTTTTGTTGGTCCATTTTTGCAAGTGGTGCAACTCCGTCGAATGAAATATATGCAACATGTGTCGGATGAATCAGTTGAATGTAATATTTTATTTTCGCAATCACCTGCTCGATGAGTTTGTTCTCAAACGCATCGACACTGACGAGTGATTTAGCATCCGTTTCTTCCAATGTTCTTACAGCATCATATATAATTGAATTACAATCCATATATAGTGCATTAAATCGCGTATTTCTATGATGCGACATAGTGCGCAAAATATTCGGGTGATTTTTAATGATATATGAAAAATAACTCGGAATTCCCATAGATTTCAAATACGCGAAAAAATATAAGATATATTATGTATTTGATGTATTGTCTTTACGTTCTTTTTTCCAAAATAAAAATAAAGAGCCAAAATAAATAACAAACAGAAAATGTTTGAAGAAGAGCCAATATCAATGCACATATTAGTGGCAGTCGGAATAAGTATTATAGCAGCTATTTGGGCATATTATAGATTAAATAGTGATAGTGGTCCGGTTATACATACAGGAGACGTGAATGTATTGGGTGACGCAGAAATAGTGAATAATAAAACATATATTTAGTATCTAGAAAAACATATATGAATGTCTCATTGATATATATATAACTTTTTTTTGTTTCGTGAAAATAAATAAAACTATGAAAAAACGTGCAGAACAACCAAAGCAATCATCATCCAAAATCAACATTGATACGCACAAAAAAAGCGTGGCTGAGATTAATGGACTGATTTGTGAGAAGGCTGCACATTTGCAACAGATTATTCAAAACACGGTTTTGTCGATGAATATAAACCATAAATATGAGATATTTAGCAATAGCGAATTAATATTGTGTATCGGATCATTGACCGATTTAAACGAGAAATGTAAAAACGTGATTGACCAGGTAAATATGCTTCCGGAAATATCTCTTGCCAATTTTACGTCGCAACCCGAGGATACCACATCAATAACAGAAATAAATACTCATATAAATTCTTTACAACTGGTGGTCGATAAATTATCGACGATTCTCAGTGGATTTGGGACGCGCAATTTATCGGATTTATTGTATATTTCGTTTGGTTCATCGGAGTTGGATTATTCCGGTTCATTACTTAAAAACAAGTATGATTTATTAATTCAATACACGCATCCTATTGCATATAAAACCATATATTGGAAAAATAAAATTAAACCGATTCATGCCGGGTCTGCATCTGTGTTTTGCTGTGATAAACTGGGCGAGGATTGTCCAACAGCAGAAATGGCGAATCAACTTGAATGTTTTGACGTGGAAAGCTCTGTAAAAATACCATTTGTTAGTGTTCATGGCGGGCGAATAATTATTCACAGCGAAAAAATGCAAAAAACGTTGATTATTCAGTGTATCATTGATGATATTCCAGTAGAGTGTTTATCAAATCAATATATTTCTTCGCGAAAACAAAGCATTTTATCCAAAATGCCAACGGAAGATAATACGTTGTTTGATCGAGATATAATGAATCGAATTATAGATTCATGTACTCTCAAAGATTTTTTGGTTTATAGTGACACGGATTTATTCAAAAGACAGTTTTCCGTAATGACGGAAGTAAATGGTGTTAAGGTTCATAAATTGGATTACACCATAAAAAAATTCATTGATATGGATTTATGTGACCAACGTCAAATGCTTATTCATTTATTATTATACAACAAAGACGAGGAAATTCAATATATAACTTATTTATTATATGATTTAATTACAGGCAATGGTCAAACGGACTCTCCCGAACAAATGTTTATTTACGACAGTTTTCCTTGGCGCATTAAAATGTATTTTAAAGATACCATGAAAAATACGCTCAAATTTACCAAAGATATGATTAATAAATATGATATCAATCGAGTCACATTAGAACAACAAATATATGTGATGAAAGTTCCCGAACAAGTCAAAGAAAAAGCCGTTGCGAAATTGAAGGAAATTAAAGGCAAAACGGACGACTCTGGTTCAAAAGCAAAACAATATTTGGAAGGCCTGTTGAAAATACCATTCGGCGTGTATCGTGAAGAACCCGTGTTGCTTAAACCCAAACTAATAAATTCCGGGTTCATACAGGCATTGGATAAAATGTGTCCTTTGATTCCCGTCAAACATATTACGCGTCATGATAAATACAGTATGGTTGAAATCTCCCGAATTACGGATGAAATGTTGTATTATATTCGTAACACAGCCGCAGATGATTTGTTGCGCATGGTAACCGAATTGAGCGTCAAACAGTTGAATTCTGCCATATCTTTTATAAATGGCATACGCGCTCCCAAAGATAAAACACCCGCTAAATTATTGGTGAATCGCGAAGATAAAATATCATATGTTTGCAAATTTATAAAAGAACAAAAAGATTTAACACAAATGTATGATTGTATATCTGGCCGACCCTCGGGGGATGATAAGTGGTCTTTGTCGAAAAGTTTGGTGGAAGTTGAAAAAATCAAGGAGAAAATTGGAGAAGTTCGGGAGAGTCTTACAAACATTACCGATATTTTAGATGAAAGTATTCACGGCCACGAACACGCAAAAACACAAATATTGAAAATCATTGGTCAGTGGATGAATGGAGAACAAACTGGTTACTGTTTTGGGTTCGAGGGCTCTCCGGGTGTCGGAAAAACTTCTCTCGCGAAAAAAGGATTAGCGCATTGTTTGCGCGATGCTGAAGGTAATTCGAGACCTTTTGCCTTCATTGCGTTGGGCGGTTCTTGCAATGGTTCAACATTGGAGGGGCATAGTTATACATATGTAAATTCTATGTGGGGTCGTATAACGGACATTTTAATGGACACCAAATGCATGAATCCAATTATATACATCGATGAGTTGGACAAAGTAAGCAAAACCGAACATGGGAAAGAAATTATCGGTATATTAATGCATTTAATAGACACAACACAAAATGATGTGTTTCAAGATAAGTATTTCAGTGGCATTGATTTGGATTTATCGAAAGCGTTATTTATTTTTTCGTATAATGACCCGAGTCAAATAGACCGTATATTGTTGGATCGCATACATCGAATTAAATTTGATAATTTGTCGATTGATGAGAAATTGGTGATTGTGCGCAAATATATTTTGCCCGAAATCAACCGCAAAATGGGATTCACTCGTGTGAATGCGGCAACGGGATTGGAAGAAAGTATGGTGTCGATTTCGGATGATTTAATTGAGTATTTGATTTGCACATTCACATTTGAATCCGGTGTGCGCAAATTAAAAGAAGTGTTATTTGATTTATTTGGTGAAATCAACATTGATATGTTGAAAAATCACAATGATGCAGAAGCAAAATCTGAAATGAAAATTCCATACACCATAACACAAGAAGATATTGATGTCAAATATTTGAAAAAATACGATAAATTCAACGAAAAAATGATTCATACAAGTCCCCGCATCGGAATCATAAACGGGCTGTGGGCGTCTGCATACGGAAAGGGTGGTATTATTCCCATACAAACCATGTTTTTCCCTTCTACCACATGTCTCGATTTGAAATTAACGGGGTCGCAAGGTGATGTCATGAAGGAAAGTATGACTGTTGCCAAAACCATTGCATGGAGTCTTTTGACCGACGAACAGAAAACCGCGGCTTTAGCCGAATTTGACCTCACGAAAACACAAGGATTGCACATACATTGTCCTGATGGAGCTACTCCCAAAGACGGACCATCCGCGGGAGGTGCCATCACGGTTTGTATATACAGTTTATTGACGAAAACCCCGATTTCAAACACAGTCGCAATGACGGGAGAAATCACTTTACAAGGCGATATTACTGAAATAGGTGGATTGGAAGATAAGATATTGGGTGGAATTCGTGCCGGTGTCACAAAATTTATTTATCCCGAACGCAATCATCGCGAATTCAAAAAATTCTGGGATAAATACGGTTCGAAAAAGATAGTGCAAGGAATTGAGTTTGTCTCTGTCAGCCGTGTTGAAGAAGCCATCAAAGAAGCCTTTGTCTCATAATTAAGGCGATTGGCAAAAATTAATAAAATTGAAATAGATTTTTTTATATTTTTTAATGGAATATAAATAGAATCGTCATAATCAAATTACAAATAAATAAATTAACCGGCATAATGTCAGCGTCATATGAAGTGTTTAGAGAAGTTATAAATGATTTCTTGGAGGAAATCGCTTATTTAAGAGGTGAAAAGAATGTGTTGCGCAATGGATTACAAAGTGTTTCTGTGGTTCAGCGAGGTGTCAATGCCAGCATTGCATCATTGATGGAAGTCGATCAGATTATAGCTATTGCGGATTTATTCGATTTCATTGGGAAAAACATGGAACATGTATTTAATAATTATGAAAATAAGCCAAAATTATTGATGTTTGTTCGTGCAGTATCGCATAAAATCCCCCAATTGATAAAGGAACTCAAATCTACAAATCTATATGGCGGAGACAATAATTTTAAAAAGCGCGCTATTCATTCCCTGAAAAATACCAAGGCAATCGTATCTAAAATACTTGACAAACGCCCGGTCTTACAATCCGAACGCAAAGAGCCGGTGGTCTTTGACAAACAAATTATTCAACAACCAACTATTCACAATATTGAGCCATCCGACATGAATGAACTTTTGCAGCATTTGTATAATTTTAACGCGACTCGCAAAGTAAGTATAACTCCAGAATTATAAGGTAAGTATGTGTGTGTGTGTGTGTGGTGATAATTTCACCACTTTTTTCATTGTTTATGTTGTGAAAAAAGCACAAAGTATATTATATGGCAGCAATTGAGTTTCTTAATTTAAAATCATTACTATATTTGGGATTTAGATTAGCACCATTCATATTAGTCAGTTATTTCATCGTATCCTCTATTTTCAATGCAGATATACGCGGCATTGTATTTTTAGGCATGTTATTAATTAACTGTTTTGTTACACTCATAATAGGTAACTTTTTCGCCGAATACCAGGGTATGATGGTGAGTCCGGATACGCGAAATAAATACGGCACATGCAATACTATGAATCTAACTTCCGGTGGTCCGTTATCTCGCGCTCTTCCATTAAATATTAATGTGTTTGCTTTCACGTTCGGATACTTGGCTCAATTATTAGACCAAGCAAAAGACAAGTCGTTGGTCAATAGAAATATACCAATGATAATCATATTCACATTATTAATAGTGGCACAGTTTATTTGGTCATTGTCAAATGGTTGTGCCACGGCTTTTGCATTGTTATTATCTTTGGGGATTGGATTCGGTTTGGGTTGGGGATTTTCTCATTTTGTCGTGAAATCTGGCATCTCTGGACTGCAATTTTTTAACGGCATCAAGAATGAAGAGGTATGCAGCAAAATGACTGACGAAATATTCAATTGCACCACAGAAAACGTCTTATAATCACAGCAAAAAAAATAAATATATGCTATTTTGCATGTATTTATTTACACGTTTATTCAGCCGGCGAAGGAGAAGGTGAATTTTCTTTACCCAATTCTAATATTGCAGGTGAATATTGAGGTAAAGGCGATGGAGTTGATGGAGTGATTTTTAATGGCACGCCTTCGAAATAATTCGTGTCCGATTCCATCACTTGCATTTTCAAAGACTCGTTATTCATGGTGTCTGATTGGTTTATACCTCCAGATTTACTGCAATTACCGTAACATTTACCGCGATAATAGTAATAATCTTTATTGCGAACAAACACATCTCCATAATGCGTCCTATCTGATGGTCCGCTATCATCTCCTCGCACACATTTAGACCCGCCCAATAAAACACAACACGAGGTCGCGGCACACGCGTTTTTATCCATTTTGCGACAATTATATTCTATCGCATCCGGGTCATTCTTCAATGTTTCGCAAAATCCCTTTGCATCCTGTCCCGCATTCTCATATTCACTTACAGTGCTCAACCGAGTAGTGCTGCTCAAAAATACACTGTCTTCGTAATTCGGCACATAAGTCCGAGTGCCATAAGGATATCTGGCAGGTTCATTGTATGTTATATCCCCTTGAACCGACTCTCGCGGCAAAATAATTTTATTGCCTTCAGAATCCAACATCACTATACCACCCACAGGTTGGTCAAACATTTTCTGACGCTTACGAATATCTTCTGGGTCCTCGTGAAATCCAACATCGTAATTATTCGTTTCTTTGTTTGCACCACCGGGACCTCCTGCACTTACTTCGCGTTTAAACCGTCCGTTCGCACTGATTAAATACGGATTATCTTCGTAACCCGGTGTATCTGGACCATTCGCGATTTTACCATACGGCAAAATGGAAATAGAACGTTTGTCCTCATTTAAATAATACCCTTTTGGCAATACAGGTCCTTCCGGTAAATATGCAGCTTCAGTCGTGCCTTTGCGCACCACGGTGAGAGGGAAAGATAAATCATAATACTCACTCTCGTTGATAAATCCATTGCGATATGTTTCAGACCCAGTTGGACTCACGGTTTTGATGTATGGTTTCTTGCCTGGAGGCAGTCTCGCCATAAATCCGGGGCTGACTTGATAATACCCGTCTGGCAAATTTTTATTGCTAAACATTGGGATTGGTTTGTCTTTGAAAAATGTGGCATTTGTCACTGGCAACAGGTTTTTTTGTTCAGGGTCAGACATATCCAGCTCGTATCCGTGGGGGATTACGGCCATATTCATATCATCCAGGCGATAATAACCAAATGGAATGACGCCAGTAGGTGGTATAGGATATGCATCAGTCATTCCTTCTAACCCCGGAGTATTGCGTGTTCCAACGGCGTTTAACCCCCATTGCGTATATGTGGGCATGTATCGGTGTATTAAAAATACGAGAACGGAAAGGACGGCGACGGAAAAATAGACGTACATTTGTTTTTGAATCTCCGTCAGGTTATCTAAAATATCCGCGGATGTGTTTATATATCCCCCGCGACAGGAGCATTAAAATCGGGGGGTCGTAGGGGGGCGCAGTGGGCCTTCGGCCCACGTGAGCCCCCTACTCGATACTTACACTGGTGAGCATAATCGTGCGACAGCACGGTCTCTTAATCTTCAATTCGTCTAAAACTTGTCCTTCAATGGTTTTATCAGCATTGTTCTCTTTCAAATAAGTAATTTTGTCTAAAGGAATGTTTTTGGATAATTTGCGTTCGCGAACCTTTTCATCATAAGCCTCCTTCTTATTCGCTAAAACTTTACCACAAGTGAAACAACAGACAGGGATAAGCATTTATTTTCTATGTATAGTAGCTATTTAGTTATATCTTTAGGTTCGTTTAGACATGCAATGATTTTTCAATTTTATTCACAAAGAACCTCTGCTCTTAATCTATACAGCAATGTCTTCGTGCGGAACAAGAAAACTCATGGGCGGAAGACGTCGGAAACCCAAAAAAATAATATTTACTGGTTCTCCACAAATTCAGCGTGGGGGTTCCGTGACTTTCCCCGCATCTTTTGGGGGCAGCATGGACCGGGTGCATCCATATTCAATGAATACATTCGGCGGCGACCCAACACATACATCCACAATGTCGCGTCTCCTTGGCGGCAAAAGAAAGACACGAAGAAACAAGAGAACAAGACGTTCTGGCAAAAAAATGCACGGCGGCAATTTTATCGGTGGTTTAACACCATTAAATCAAACTTTAGGAGGAAATGCAGTAATGAACGCAGGAAGTTTAATGGGCACAACTACAACTAAGTTATAGGCTTCTATATATAGAACCTCTCCCGAATGATGGCAATATTAAATTCTTTATGCACACCAGCTTTAGTTTATTTTGTCATTTCCACGGCCGCTATTGCCATCATGTTTTTACAATCAATGTTTAGTCCCGACCCATCCGCATACTGCGTGGGAATGTATAAGTGCAACGTTAGCTCCATTACTTCTATTTTTCTCATGAAAATTATTTATATTGTTGTTTGGACATGGCTATTAAATATCATATGTAGTCGTGGTTATGAAACCGTCAGCTGGATATTAGTATTGTTGCCAATTTTAATCATGTTTATTTTGATTGCATTAGTTATGCTGACTGGATTCCCAGGCGGAATGTTCAATAACGTGGGATTAAATTCGTGGAGTTTCTTCTAAGTTAATGTCTAGTTAAAAACAAGTGCATATTATTTATATGTCACAACCAAAGGAGTGTTATGTGTATCTTTTAGTGTGTGATAGTGGCGCTACTTATGTAGGCGCCACTGTCGATTTAGACCACCGGTTGAGACAACACAACAAAGAATTGGCGGGTGGTGCCGTGCAAACAAGTCGCAAAGTTGCCAAGGGTGAAACATGGCGGAGACACTGTTACATTAAAAATATACCGGATTGGAAGACGGCTCTTCAAGTAGAATGGGCATGGAAGTTTCAATATAGAAAACTCGGGAGATTCGGACCCCCATTGGACCGACGTCTGAATGCTTTAGAAGTGTTATTATCTTTGGACCGGGCTACATCTAATGCTATACCATATTCTGAGTGGCCCGTGTGGCCAGAAGTTGTGTTTGAAGATTATTCCTCATAGACCCAAAAATTATAAAGCTCAAAAATATGAGCTTTATAATATACAAAACTTAAAAAATGTATTGTCTTCCCGCTGTCATTTATGTTGGGTTAAGTGTGATTGGTGTTTTATACACACTTCTAACTGGCGAATATACTATTGGGTTTGCGTTCTTACAGCTAATTTTCATTTGGTTATTCGCTTGGTTTTTGGACTTTTTATGTCGCAGAGGATACGTCATTGCGTCGTGGATATTAGTTTTCTTTCCATTCATTTTCTTAGGTGCCTTGATTATAGGTGTATTGATGCTGCATAAAGTCGAAACAGATGTGGAAAATAAGAACGCGGCCTCTCCCGCGCTAAAATAAATATATGTCAGGAACCTACGGTTTAAGTGTCCGGTGGCATATAAGCCACCGGACCGCATATGCGCGTCGTGGGGCAGCGAAGCTGCCCCCACAAGCGCTTGCCTAGACGGTACCTCCATCAAAGGTTCTGCTCCGCAGAACTTTGATGCGCCAAATGCGACGCTTGCGTCGCATGGCTCCCTTAAGCCTCCGGCATCATCTTGTAGCGTAGGTTCCTGACAAACGCCCGACCAACCGGGAAGGGATGGTCTTTGACAAAATAACATACAAATATAATATAGTCATATTATGCCTTCTACTAAAAGGCACGCGATACAATCCATAAACAAGACGAAACGTAATATGCAGTGTAGCCCTATGTCGCGTAAAAAAACGGGTGATGCAGTAACCTGTTACTCTCCCGAAATATTGGAGTTAATTCGGTCTGAATATAATAAAGACCATCCACAACGTCCGATATCCCCCGGAACACCTTTAGCCGTTTGGAAACAGTTGCATGCTCGATTGAGTGAAGAAAAGGGATGCGAAACAGAAGATTGTTGGCTGCAAACCATTGACGATGCAGGATTGCGACGAAAAATAGACCACTATTTTTTCGCACCTGACCAACCGGATGAATGGCGAAAGAAACCCAATTTTTGGCTTTCGAATTTTGAAATCAAGAAAGTCATGGACCAATACGAAATTGCATACCCTGAATTTGAATTTATGGGACCGACTCCCATAGATTATGATTCGCCGGAAAAAGCTACTGGCAATCAGTGTGTTAATATGCAAATGTGCAACATGAATTTGGCCAAAGAAATGGAAAAGGGCAAACGCAAATTTGGGGTCGTGTTTAATTTGAGCAAACAGGGAACGTATGGGTCACATTGGGTCGCATTATATGCCGATTTGGTGGAGAATTTGATTTTTTTCTTTGACAGCAACGGCGACGGACCCAATAAACAAATACGCAAATTTATGAACGAGTTCGAAACACAGTCGTCAAACCTTGGCCATTCACTGAAGCGAGTGGTTAATTTAGGGTTCAGACATCAAAATGAGGATACAGAATGTGGTATGTATTGCATTTATTTTTTGATTACTATGCTAACTGGTGACCCTTCGGGAGATAACAGAAAGTCGGTGCCTTTCAAAAAACGTTTGAATATGTTTTTAACGCAGCGCATATCCGACGAATATGTGAGAATGTATCGGAAAATATATTTTAATGAGAAGGCATAATGCCATTTTTTATGTGTGATAATAATATAATAACAGTAATATAACTATTATTATGTCGTATGATGATAACTATGGCAGAAATGATGTAATACTATTTAGCAAAGAGAATTACAATTATGATGAATACGCAGTGGTGCAAGGTTCGGTTTTGGAAAGTTTTTTGGATGAATACGACACGGAAAGTGTGGAAATACAAAAATTGGATGTCAATGGAAATGTCATTATCAAAGAAGGAAAACCAGAAATGGAGACTGTGAAAGGTGTGGTGAGAGCTGCTCGCAAAAAAATAAAGAATGAGCCATACATCATGATACATATATTTCCCGTTTTCATGATTGCTTACGGAAAAATACTCAAAAAAGGTCAGAAAATGATGGGGGGAGGGGACGAATTTAATTATTGGGATTTGTCAAATTTTTTTGGCAAAAAACAAAATACTTCAGAAAGTGGCGAGAAGAATTACGCTAACGACAAAAACAAACAGACATCTGAAATAATTGACTTGATTGAAACAGCATATCCTTTTGTAAAAAATTCAACATTAATCCCATTTAATAAAAAATTAGATGAAAACGAAAAAAAAATCAAAATGCTTTACGATATTTTAAATATACTAAATAAAAAATTTGCAAAAGAACACAACAATAACAATGATAACAATAATAACAATAATAATAATAACAATGATAATAACAATAATAACAATAATAACAATGATAACAATAATGCTAATAATAATGCTAATAATGCTAATAACAATAATACCAATAATGACACCTACATGTTAGGTGGGTCAGACGATGGTGTAAATATACATAAGCTGATTGATGAAATTAAAACACAATCGAATAATGATACACTTAATGCCAGGCTTGAACAACTAAAAACATTAATTCCTGTCACAAATGTGTATAAAAAAGGAAAAATTATTGATGTCGTAAATACAAATACTCAGGCTGTAAATAATCCGGGAGATAATAATACAAATAATCAAGGAAGCAGTTCGGTTGATAATGCCATAAATTATACACTTAATTTGGGTATTAAAACTGCGAATTTATGGAATAAAGCGACAACCGCATATGATGAATACAAACAAAAACAAACACAAAAACCACAAAAACCACCAAAACCAGACGGAACGGTTTATAATCCCAAAGAACATGCAAATTCGAATTACGCAGTAACTGGTCTTGAAGACAAAGACGCCAAATATATGGTCCTTATTTTACAAACACTCGCAAAAATAGACGAACTCCGCGCTCCCGGATGGTTGGAAGCGATTCGCGCATCAATCGGTTCCATCGTGGGCATATTCGACGAGGGAAGCTCGATGAATGCATTTATTTCTGCCATAAATCACTATAACGACAATAATGCAAAGTATCGCGCTGAAATGTCCGCGGAAATTAGTGTATTGCGAAACAATGACCGATTAAATGGACAACCCAAATGCACAGATGCACCACTCGACGTTGATATAATGATTAATAGACCAACCCAGAATTCAATTCAAAAAGTGAATTCTGCACTGAATATGATAACGCATGGTTTAGAAGAACCTCCGGAGATTACAACCAATCCGGTCGGATTAGAAATAGGCGCCAATCCAAAAGACAATAAATCCCACGTATTAGTTGCATCGTCGGCAACGGGAGATAAAGTGCATTTTGGTGGTGGCGACGGACGTTCTAAACGACGCAAACGACGAAATCATGCAAAAACAAAAACAAAAAGGATTGGTCTTCGCGCACAATTTGGTCTGAGATAATAATTAGTCCTAGAAGAAAGAAAGCATATTCCAATTGCGTTTAATTTGCGTATTTTGCGGTTTGGGTTTGGGGTTGGTGACAGAGGAAGATAGTTGAGTATTTACATACACAGTTTGCACCACGGTTTTCACGGGTCCGGCTCGTGTGAATACATATGATGGATTCGAAACAGAACTGGATAATACGGGTATTTGTGTATATCTACCTTTTATTAATCCGGCACAAATATCGCCATACACCTTCATTATATCCGCATTATGGTCATTCTTTCTTAACGCAGTGAGAAAAGTCATTGTGAATGCACCTTCTGCAGATTTCGAATAATCATTATATGCATCCGCACTGGTTTGCGGGTCGCGACATCCACTCATCATAATAACCTGGCTATTCGTCATATTCGTGTTTCGCGAAGACACGGATTTTTGAAACGCGCCATTAACATAATTAATGGAATATGGCAAATCACACGCCGAACCAGAATGACAACTATCGAAAAACACCAATGTGGGGCATTTAGACGTATTCAGTATAGCATATATTTCATCGTCCGTTATAAACCCCGCAGTCATGAAATCCGACGGCACAATAGCTTCGTCCATACCATCGCCACCTACAATTCCGGTTCCCGACTCATCGCCATTTTTATCTTTCACCTGTGTTCCGTGACCACTGTAATGAATCCACAATTCACTGTATGATGCAGATGCAGCCATAGCATTTCGTAAGGTGGTTAATATATTGGCGCGGGTTGGCAATGCAGTATTTACATCGTCTCGCAACATAGTTATATTTTCCGGTTTATATCCGTATGCATCGACTAATGTATATGATACATTTAATATATCATGTATGCATCCTTGTAATTTAGCAGACGGTGTTGCTTGGTAGTTCGACCCAATGAGAATGGCACGTTTTATCTGAGACATGTGTTATATTATTACATGCGAAAAAAATTTAGCGTCGGTCTTGTTTTCAAAACAAAAGGGAATGGACATGAGAAGTTCATTATATTAAAATAATATAAGTATAACAAATAAAAATGATAACAACTATGACCGACCCAAAAACCACTTACACATTTGTGATTGTCGGCACAAATATCAAATTAACATTCACGGGAAACTCATTCACGAACACTAAAAGAAGCGAGAATTCAGCAGAACACAAGGTAAATATGCAAATTTTACGCGATGATACCATTCAAACCGTGAAAAAGAAACTCCTCATGCAATTAAATCGCGTATATCCCACCGATGTAGCATACGAGGAATTATTCTTAACCGCATATGCCGTATCTATGCCAGACCCTGCGCAAATATTTCGCGAAGCACTTGTGGCATTGAAAACAGACCAGCGTGTATATTTAACACAAACTGAAGTTTCTATATTGTGCAAAAAATACGGATGCAATACCCCGGCATTGGCATTGAATAAAACAGACAAATATTATTTGTCCGATTTTATAAGTGTGTTTCAAGAACCGACACGCAAATTAGTTGCTATTGGAGCTAAATTTGCAGAACACAAGTATCCGTTTTTTATTCCTGACCCGAGCATCCCCGTGACATCGGACATTGAACTTGATTTCAGTGAAACACAATTACTGTTTCAATACGGAGAATTATCCGACAACGTTATTCATGTTAATATTGCTCAACACAGTCTTTCTGATTCAGAGCCAGGACAACACGAATCAATATTGCGGACTTTCTACCGGTCACTTCAATACACACACGGAATCGTTAATTTTGCGCAATTGAACGAGAAACACGCCGAATTAGTGGAACACACAAATGCCGCTATCACCGAGAAAACGGAGCGGGCATTTAAAAGTGTGCAAGTGTTTCACGATATTTATGCCACACGCACGGAGGAAATGCCGTGGATGAGTCGCGGTATAATGTCTATTCATTTTGCTTTAAATACAAACTCGACACAAGGATTTCCGTTGGAATCCATTTTTAAAAGTGTGCATTCATCAAGACAAACACCTCTAATAAAATATACGCCAGGCAATAGACGCGAACCCATATACCGAATTTATTCCGAACGTGTTTCTCCCAACGGACAAAAAATCGCGTATTTGCCTGAAAAGAAAATCACTAAATTGGCTCGCGAATTGGGAAAATCTGGGCAAGTGAGTGTATATATTCTATGCAAGCGCAATGATGTGAGTTTAAACATGCATTTTGACCGCACAGGACTTTTAATAATCGAATGCGAATTCAATCAATCCTTCTCGGAAACTGACGCAACTGAGATTATATCCAGCGAACTGAATCCGATTTTGAAACAGGTCGGAAAATACACACCCGGATTAAACATACCCGATTTTTTGTCTTTGCGCGAAGTCGATATATTGCAGATGAAATACGTTATGAAATGCGAAATAACCAAAAATATTGTGTTCAAAAATATGCCGTGCTTGAATTCGATTTTACTCGTGGAAAGCTCGGATTTAGTCGCTGGCGCATCATTGCGATACGTGCGCGTCGATAATTATCGTGAAATGAATGCCCAAACCATGTTCATTAACGACAACCGAGATGATGTGCCCACCATGATGACCGGTCTTATGCGCAATTTTGGCATGTCAGAAGAAGAAGCCAAAATGCGCATTGTTTCGTTTTTCAATGAACACGCAGATATCCGCGGCAAAGTTCTCGACAACCCAGGATTCTTAGTCGATATGCGCATTCCGCGCATGGAATCCGCTGTTGTAATCACCGTGGAACGTGTTACTTCACTCAAATATGTTGATTTATTACACTTGTATTTTGACAGCATCTTGCGTTTGTCGCAAAAACCGAAAACCACCGCTGTGACGAACGAACACATGCTTGATATATGCAAAGGGCGTGCTGCAAAAAGTCTTATTGATACTGCTGCTGTCGTGCAAAATTTACCTGCTAAACCTATTGCTATTCGTAATGAAACATTCAATTTAATGGAGGCGTTGGGATTGAAAGAAACAGAAACTGTTCAAGAATTCGCGGAAGATGACGACGACACGGGCGTGTTTTTTGCTGACTTTGAAGAACAAGAACAACAAGAAGAAACGCCTAAATCTACTTCTCCCGAAACAAACGATTCAGTTTTACATGAAAAAGTTGCATCCGAATCATTAAATTCGGGAGAGGTGGAAGAAACCCCTAAAGTTGCATCCGAATCCTTGAAAGAAACTCCTAAAGTTGCATCCGAATCCTTGAAAGAAACTCCTAAAGTTGCATCCGAATCCTTGGAAGAAACCTCTAAAGTTGCATCCGAATCCTTGGAAGAAACCCCTAAAGTTGCATCCGAATCCTTGGAAGAAACTCCTAAAGTTGCATCCGAATCCTTGGAAGAAACTCCTAAAGTTGCATCCGAATCCTTGGAAGAAACTCCTAAAGTTGCATCCGAATCCTTGGAGGAAACTCCTAAAGTTGCATCTGAATCATTGAATTCGGGAGAGGCGGAAGAAACTCCTAAAGTTGCATCCGAATCCTTGGAAGAAACCCCTAAAGTTGCATCCGAATCCTTGGAAGAAACCCCTAAAGTTGCATCCGAATCCTTGGAAGAAACTCCTAAAGTTGCATCCGAATCCTTGGAGGAAACTCCTAAAGTTGCATCCGAATCCTTGAATTCGGGAGAAACTTCACCGGATGGTGAAAGAGGGAACTACGTTTCCTCTATGTTAGGTGGTGCTGATGAGAGTCAAGAAGAAGTTGAAGAAGCGGATGATGTGACACAAGGCGACACAGATGATGATAAATATAAACAAGACCCCACCGGCATGCCGCTTAAAAACCCGAATCCGTTTTTAAAACGATTAAAACAGCGTGACCCGAGATTGTTTTTGACACGTGACCAGGGAAAATACAGGGCGTATTCAACTAAATGTCAGCCAACAGAACGTCAGCCGGTTATTTTAACGGATGCAGAGAAAGAGAAAATCGACCGGGAGAATCCGGGGTCGTATAAACACGCCATTAAGTATGGAACGGACAAGGACCACCAGTTTTGGTATATTTGCCCTAGATACTGGTGTTTTCGCACAAACACAAGTATAACAGAAGAGGACGTGAAAGCGGGTAAATGTGGTCGCGTCATTACAGATGAAGATATTAAACGCGGAACAGTGCCGAAAGATGCGCATGTGTATGAATTTAAATCGGCCAAAACTCATTTGGATGCAAAGGGTAAATATATACAACATTATCCAGGATTCGCGACGAAAGATGACATGCATCCGGATGGGTTTTGTTTGCCTTGTTGTTTTAAAGAATGGGATAGTGGTCGGCAAGGAACGAAGAAACAGGAATGTATGAACCCTCAAGCAGCGGCCGCTTCGCGGCCCGCTGGCGCCGAAATACGCCAACAATTATACATTATGGATTCGTATCCTCTCCCGAATGACCGTTGGGGATTTTTGCCAAATGTTGCGCGCATGTTTTTCGGCGTTGATTACAAACCCGTTATTGATAAACACAATGCGTCGGCAATTATTCCGGGCCAATTTGTATTGTTGCGATACGGTGTGGAACAAGTGCATTCGCAATCTTTTTTAGGCGTATTTGCAGATATGTATGCTGCTCAACAGAAAACGCCCATTCCAAGTGTGTCCGAATTTCGTGAATTGTTGGCTACTGCGATTACGTTGGATGTGTTTATTAATATACATAATGCATCTTTACCACAAATATTCAAAAAAGCAAAAAAGGGGAAAATACAATTGGACAAATATAAAAATACAGACTTTTACAAAAGATTGAGTGTTGCAGAAGACAAAGACCATCGCCTGTTTTTTGAAGACGCGATTGTTGCTTATGAAAATTTCCAAGAGTATTTGCGAGACAGTAATACAGAAATAGACCACACTTATTTATGGGACGTGTTTTGTGCTAAAATGCCGAATATACATCCCGATGGATTAAATCTCGTGATGTTAGAAATCGTCGATAATGATGCCACTGAAAAAATCGAATTGGTTTGTCCAACGAATTCACATTCGTCAAATTCATTTGACCCCAAAAAACAGACTGTGTTTGTATTAAAACGCGACGAATTTTACGAACCCATTTATTTGTATAAAACCGATGGCAAAGAAATACAGGCGCAAAAAACATTCTCTACAGCATCACTTCATCCGAATATAAAACAAATATTAAATATGGTCGGCAAAGTGACCGGCAAATATTGTGCGCCATTAACGTCTCTCCCGAAAGTCTATAAATTCAGAACACCCGTAAATGCAACCGAATTATTAACGTTGTTCCCTCCCGGTCCCGATGGAGCCACTAAATACACGGCTGTTATTAATTATCGTAATAAAGTTGTCGGCATTCATAACGGAAAAGTTGTGATTCCTTGTTATCCATCGTCTTTACATGGGTTAGCGGCGGCTAATTTACCGGTGAAATTCATGGACGAGCCCGAACTGTTCGCCGATTATGAGACCACTCGCGATGAATTGCAACGCGTGTATGATGCGTCGCCCAAAATTAATTGCAAACCCGCATTTAAAATTGTGGATGAGGGATTAATCGTGGGCATTTTGACACTAACCAATCAGTTTGTTCAAATAAGCACGCCGTCTGAAAACGTGATGGATGATGGTATTGAAACCATGGAGAATCCAAATTGGAATGAGGAAGACCGGTCCGTGGTCAAAGGTCCGGATTCGGAGAGAGTGAAAATGTCCAAGTGGATTTCGCTGGAAAGTCAGTTTTATGCCGTGTTTCAAATGTTGGCGCGTGAGTTATTGCAGGACCCCATACAATCACATCGACGCGATAAATTAATTCGAATCAGTGATTCACAAACGATTGATTATGCTGTGAAAATAAAAGAGTGCGAACGCATTTTGCGCGAACTCATGAGTTCGAGTGTGGAATTCGCCGAAATGGAAGATGGGTTTTTATTACATTTAGACAATGTGAGTGGTTGTTATTCGGGAGACGAATCCCCCTATTGTGTGATGCAGGATGATGGAACACAAAAGACGCTGTTCCCCGCCAAACATTTATTGTCAGGATTCGACAATGATAAAGTGTATTACGGACGTTTGGCTGACCAATTGGTGAGATACAGTCGAGTCAGAACATATGTATTATTTCCCGATGTATCCATTAATACACGCACCGTAGATTATGATTTAGATGAAAATGAATTACTGTTGGTACATTCTGATATTACTCCCGAATATTTCCGGCGCATTGATTCTAGTTCCACTAATCCATATGTGACGAATACTGCCTACGATTTTGCGCAGCCGTCTATAACGCAATACTATTCTCGCGATACCGTTCCGTTCGACGAACAATATAATTTAGCAAATGCAGAACAAGACCAAACTCTGGAATGTGTGAAACCGGGTCTCATACCAATCGTTGGCAATACGCGGTCCATGTGGGTGCAATCATTTCCGAAAACGGCGCGTGAAAAAGTGTTTTTGAACACGCCCGAATGCACATTTCATTTAATGGTTCATATTTTGCAAGATTATTTCAATAAACCAATCAATGTTGCCGGTGTTCGGAAATTGTTGTGGGTTGCGTATGCTCCATACATGGAACATTATGCAGACCGCATAGTGAGTGTGTTGAAAGCACAAGGCAAACATACACTCATGGAGTCGGTGGAAAAACGTCGCGTCACTTTGGAAACTCTCATATTTAGCAATAATTACTATTTATCCGATTTAGACATTTGGGTCATGGCGAGTCGATATAATTTGCCCATTATCATTTTCACTTCAACATTCTTGAAAGGATTTAGCAAACGCATAAGTTGGTTGCGCGCTGGCATGGATAAAACCGGTGGATTGTATTATTTTGTGCGGTCTGGTGTCACAACCACACCCAACAATGTTGGAGAAAACCATTTAGTCATTCCCAAAATGACAACCACGGGTTTAGGCGAATTTAGCGAACAATTCAAAGCCGCTATTTCGGGAAACGAGGAACATCGAATGTGTGTCGAGTCGTTTGATGCGTTCATGCAATCGAGATAGTCATTGATTTGTTATATTGTGTGAGTGAGTAAGGATTTATAGCGCAATAATATATAATAATGTCTGACGTTAATAATACTGATAAAAAAGATGTAACCAATGATGTAACCCCGACTCTTTCTACTTCGGGTCATAATATTAATCCTAATATTGATGATAATGCTGCGGAGGCTAATGCTGCGGAGGCTGCTGCGGAGGCTAAGGCTGCGGAGGCTAAGGCTGCGGAGGCTAAGGCTGCGGAGGCTAAGGCTGCGGAGGCTAAGACCGCTGCTGCTGATAAGGATGATGCTGCTGCGGAGGCTGATAAGGATGATGGTAATCAACTTGGCGGCAAGCGCAGTCGTCGTCGTCGCGGAGGAAAGAAGGGCGGTAAGAAGGGCGGCAAGAGTCGTCGCGGCGGAACTGCCTGGACTGATTTAGTCAAACGCGTCTTTAACCAGAATAAGCACAAAAGTGGCTATAAGTTCAAGAATGCGTTGATGGATGCCAAAAAGATTTACAATGGCGCTGTTGTAGAGCCGAGTGGTGTTGGTCCTCGCGTAGCTAAGCGTGTTGCGACCAGAGTCGCCAAAACGGTGGGCAAGTTTGCGGATAAAGCAATTGGACGCAGAACTCGCAGACACTAAACGTGTCAGGAACCTCCCTTAAGCCTCCGGCATCATCTTGTAGCGTAAGTTCTGACAAACCATTATAATAAATATAATTTATATTATAATGCAGTGTGTTTCGGATTTTGTGGATGAGAATGGAGCAATTGTGATGACGTTTATTAATGATGGATATTTTGAGTATATTTTCAACATGCGAATGAATATTCGCAAAACCAATATTCCGTGGAAATTATGCGTGATTTGTGCCGATGAAAAAGCATTTCATCGTTGCCAACAATATGGTATAGGCGCTATATTATTACCAACGCCAACGCATCTCGCTGAGTCACCTATTCACATGCATTCTTCTTGGAATGACTCTAACTGGAACCGAATAACATTCATGAAACTGGATGCGATACAATATGTGATGTCTTTCCCCGAAGTAAAGTATATTACATATGTAGATGGAGACATACACATATATCGCGATTTTCAACCATATTTGTTGAATCTGCCGTCTGCATGTTTGTATATTCAATCGGATTGTCCCAAAAAAGATTATTACGAATATTCGGGAGACTTATGTTCGGGTTTCATGTTTTTTAGAAACACGGACAAAATGTTGGGTGTAATGCAATATACCAACGAAGACGTGATACGAAATAAACAAAATGCGGACCAACAACACATCATGAACAAAGTCGCAGAACTTGATATCCACGTCGAACAATTAGACCGCAGATTGTTTCCGAATGGCGTCTTTTCGGGAGATATCTTGGATGTGGATGTAGGAAATCCATATATTTTGCACTACAACTTTATTCGCGGTGAAAAAAAACGTCAAATGATGGCGCGTAATGGACATTGGTATGCTTTGGAATATAAATACACGCACATGCCTACCACAGTTGTGTATCCGCCCTTTAAAAAAGGCCTTTATTTAGAAGAATATTACTCGAAACACTGCGCCATAAACGGAAATCGATACATTGACGTGTGTTGGACGAACCTTCAAATTGACCCCAAATTCAAAGCACTAAAGAAAAAATACCAAGAATTCATAGACATCACTTACCCCACCACCGCTGGTCACAGGTATTTCACAGTGGTGCAACATGCAGACGGTGTTATGTTGGACTTGCCGCCGGATACGTTGGTATTTTCGGCGGGTGGAACGGGAGATATACCTATTCCGCTGATATACGAAGACACCAGCAAATACTTGGAATCATTGCCGCGCACACCGTTCAAAAAGAAGTCAATAGGATGTAGTTTTGTGGGCAGCGCAACGCATCCTGTGAGGACCAAAATGGTGGAAACGTTGAAGGGGAAATATTTTGTGCATGAAGTGTCGGGCAAATGGACAAATAAAGTGAGCGAAGAGAAACAGGACAATTTTGTGGAAATTACGCGCAAATCGAGGTTCTGTTTGGCTCCTCGCGGATTTGGGAAAACGAGTTTTCGGTTTTATGAGGCTCTGCAAATGGGATGTATTCCAATTTATGTGTGGGAAGGAGAAGAATGGTTGCCGTATAAAGAATTTATAGATTACTCGAAATTCGCCATAAGCATACATGTGGATGAACTTCCAGACTTGCAAGCGCGTTTAATGGCAATCAATGAGGCCAAGTATAATGAAATGTTGGCCGAGTATGACAAAGTGAAATATTGGTTTAGTTTGGATGGGATGGTTGAATACATAAATAATCGTGTGCATGAGGTTTAATCATTATAGACCATCACTATGGAATATAGGAATAGTATATATATTATGTATAAGATAACGAGATATACAAGGGCGCAAGCTAAAAAATTGGGTGTTACTGTGAAACCATCAACACGGAAAAATAAAAAAATCGATGTTTTCCGAGGCAATAAGAAACTCGCATCTGTTGGGTTATTGGGATACCGTGATTATCCGAATTTTATCCGCGAAAAAGGAAAAAAGTACGCTGATACTCGCAGAAAATTGTACAAAATACGTCATAAGAAAGATAGAATAGTGAAAAATACTCCGGGTTATTTTAGCGATAAGCTTTTATGGTAGAGAAAATTATCATAAAAAATAACATATTACCCTATCTTCTCCGCGTCCTCCTCCCCAAATAACGCATATATTTCCGCGTGGCCGATTCTATAGATGACATCATGAAAAACGCGCGAATATGTGTGTATATCTCTTTGGATACTTCTTCGTCATCTACATCTCTCCCGATTAATTTCAAAGGAATCGATGAACCGTCTATTTCATCCGGAAACTCGTAATCGTCAATCGCTAAATCTTTGAATACGCGCGACAACAGCAATCTGCGTTCAATCACATTCGCCGGCAAATAATGATAATATGGTGGTGGTTGTATATAATATACATTCGCGTGTTCCATGTCTCGATAATATGCGTCGTCAATATAACATATTTCTGTGTGATGAGGCAACTTGGCGCACTTTAATAATTCGCCGTGAATTTTATCGCGACTGGTTCGACCGGGTTCAATAATTTGATTTTTTATTTTGAACGCGCAAATGGGCCGGTCAAATATGGTTTCTTTTTCTTTCTCTCCCGAACATTTGCGGTCAAAATAATAAAGTAAAAGACCAATCCATTCGGGATACCGGCATTGATTATTTGTATATAATAGAATTTTTCCGCATTTGCCGTCGCGTATTTTACGCGATATGAAACGCAAAATTTTAAATATACCCACACGAATAAATTCGGGGTATAAATCGAGCAACTGACCAAACACCTGGTGTTTCTCCGGCTGCGTGAATGTTTCGCGTGGCAAAGAGTCCCATAAGATATGCAAGTCTGCAAACGAACCCAGCGTTTCATCCAAATCGAAAGCAACCACGCGATACGCACCTTCGGTTGCTCCGGTGCGTTTCATGTATTTGAATTTTCCGGGATAAATATTGACCAACGTAAGCTGTCTTTTTCCTCCAGAATCAGAGGACATACAATACTAACAGATATATTAGTATTATATTATTCATAACAACAAAATATTCAACTAAGATGATAGTTATATAAGATTATAAAGATTGAAGGGAGGGTTCGTCCAAGGGCAAGCGCTCTGCGCGCATATGCGGTCCGGTAGCTTGGGCTACCGGACGCTTAAACCGTAGGTTCCCTGGATTACTTACCACTGGACCCAAACCCACCTTCTCCACGTATCGTGTTTGATAATTCCGATACATCATCCACCAACACAACATGAATAGGACATAATGATGGGGCACATATTTGAAATAAACGCGAATATTTGGGTATATCCATCACCAAGTCATCCACACCCAAATTGCGCACCGCCGCGATTAAATTTCCGCGATATCCGGAATCAATTATACCCACGTGATTTGCCAGCATAAGTGGGAGCTTTGAAAGCGAAGAACGTGGATACATGTAAAATCCGGTGGGAACAAGTTCCCAGCCATTCTCCTCGTCGCCTTCACACAGAAATGCTTCGCATTTCACGCGATGATCGACCATTTTGGTTTTCAAGAACCAGTCACCGCTGACCCCAATTGTCTCGGGCAAAAACAAATCGAACCCGGAATTATAGTGTATTTCCTCGCTCTCACGATTGTGTTTATCAACGGCTTCACGATACATTTGTATTAATTCTGCGTCGTCACTATCCACGTAAATTTTAATAAACATGCATTTTTTATGAAACGAAATCATAGGCTCACCTTCATTTGTTTCTTCCGCTTGAAATTCACTCATATCTATTATGTTTGATAATTAAATATATTATAAAACACGAGTTGTTTATGTTTTTTTTCATTTCATATTTTTATATTCACGCCAACTAATTTTCTGAGGCTGAACTGGAGCTGGTTTATCCGATGCATGTTCTGCGTCAAGTTTCTCGCCTCGTCGTTCTGCACTATCAATATATATTTCTTTTAATAGCTCACCAACTTTCACACTTGCGGTGTATTGATCGACGTGTCCGTTTTCAATATTTTTCAAGATATGAATAATTTTTGCTAATAAAGCTAAATTGAGTTCATTCGCCACTAATTTATTGAAAATCACGGTGAATGCATTATATAAAAATGATGCCTCTACTTTACACATTTCCGTAAAATCGGCTTGCGTCATTTCTTTGTTCTCGCGTCTTAAACGTTCAATTGTGCGGACATCTTCTAAAATGCGTTCGCTATTCTTCAATTCTCGGATATAATTCGTATTATCCGGTGCATCGGCATCGCGAATCACTTGACGCAACTGGTCTTTCGTAAAGGACTCCATTTTTTATAAAGGATTATATTTATTTTAATATTACACGTTTATATGGGTTATTCTCAACACAATATCTTATATATCCGAATAAAAATGAAATATATATTATGACGCAATAACATATATAAACTGAAACAGAGAATAATATTATGGAATACACTAAACCAATCATAAAATGGGTTGGAGGTAAAACACAAATAATTGACCGGATTGTGCCTTTAATTCCAACCGAAATATACAATTATTGGGAACCGTTTGTTGGAGGAGGCAGCGTATTATTGGCCGTGTGTGACTTAGTTGCTGCGAAAAAACTTTGCATTTCGGGAAATATTTATGCCAGTGACATAAATCCAAAATTAATAGGATTGTATAAGACTATTCAATCACACCCCAATGAACTAAATACAGCTATTCTTACACTTTCTAATGAATACTTGGCATGCTCGAATGATAAGTTGCCTTCTTCTCGCGGTATAAAATGGTCCGAAATATCGAAAATAGACGCGGCTTCCATGGGAAAAGAAGGTTATTATTATTGGACGCGCGAACGATTTAATCGCGAACCAGCGAATACCGTAAATTCGGCAGCAATGTTTGTGTTTTTAAATAAAACATGCTTTCGAGGACTGTATAGAGAAGGTCCGAATGGATTTAATGTTCCATTCGGTAATTACACAAATCCAAGTATTTGTGACCCCGACCACATATTACACATCAGTGTTTTAATACGTCCAGTCATATTTGAGTGTCGTTCTTTTGCGGAAATATTTACATTGACTGTTTCTGGCGATTTTATTTATTTTGACCCACCGTATGCTCCGGAAACAATTAATTCGTTCGTGTCTTATACTGCGGATGGTTTCACCGATGCAGACCATATTACTTTATTTGAAAACATAAAAAATGTGAGTAATAAAGGTGTGACAGCACTTATGAGTAATTCACATGTGCAATCTGTATTAGACGCATTTAAATTATATGAAATTATACCTGTTGAATGTCGTCGGCGGATAAATTCAAAGAGTCCGGAATCGACAACAATGGAAGTTCTTGTTCGCATCCCATCAATGATGATGAGGTAAGTATGTTGCTATTTTGGGTCAAACACCATCGCTCATTTACGTATTTTTCTATCATATGCGTAAAACGTTCAAATCGGTTATTCATGGATTCATACATTTTTATTATTTTTTGTTGTTCTGGACAACTGTTTTCTGGAAATATACCATATTCTTCACTTCGTTTTTCAGCACAAGCCGCTACTATAATAATAAGAGGTTTATTGACTAATTGTGGAACTTCCGCATATTTAAATTGTGACCCCATAATTTTTTCTCCGGCAGTTCCAGTTGTGTAATATGTTTGCGATTTTATTTCATAAATAAAATCGTCCGTTTCTAAATCCAAATTATATTTTTTTCTACCCACGATTGTTTTTGGTTTTCGAGCAATTTTTCCGGAAATTTGTAAAAATTCTCTCACAAGATTCTCACTAAAAGGTCCAGACCAATCTTTCAGTTTATTAGTTAATTTTCTCCCCCAAGCATCTTCTGCAACTTTTTTTTCTTCCATTGTTTTACCTTCAATAAAAGATAAATCGCCAAATAACCACTTTATAACTTCCAAATGTTTAAAATACACAGCATATTCACTGCTTGATAAACATTCATGAATTAATATTAAATTTGGGTTTGATGTTGAAGTCATATATTTGTGTCGTGTTATGAAATTGTTACAAGCATAAAGTAAATTTCATTTTTTTGGTTCATGGTGAATTAAAATGGTGCCAACATTTCTATATTTATATTTGCATCTACTGGTTCAGAAGCTGTTTCCACCGCCGCACCAATTACGCTTCCAGTTGCTAATATGTCGGGCAAGTGTGATGTTAGTTCTTCATCTCCTCCATATATAAAAAAAACGGCCAATAATGAGAGAACGATTAAAATGGCAAATTTATATCTTGGATTGCCTAAAATCTCTTGAATAAATTCTGGTAGTTGAGTTTGCATATTTTATATTGTGTAGCAACACAACATATATTTATTTTTATCGCAGCACGGAAACAAAATTGAAATGTATTTTTTCAAGAATTCATTCATTATTAAAATAACAATAACGAAAAGACTATAACAAAAAGAATAACTAATAAAAAATGATTATGGATATCAATAAACTTTATACCGCACACACTTCAGAAGGTTACGAATTACAATTGGTTATATCTGAATATACCAATATGGTGTGGGCTACATCAGAAGAACCCATTATATATAAGTGTTACGACGAGAATTATACCAGTTATTCATTCACGTGCAACAATGTAAATGCGTTGGAAAACGGTGACATATTATATGAAGGAACACTGGTTGATGAATATAATTTTGAATGCCACGCTGTATTAAGCGAGTATAAAACACCCCTATACATAAATATGCACTCAGAATTATGCGTATTGCGTAGCAATGGAAACTATATACTGTGGGATTGTTTATATTCTCACGAATTGCGCAAGTTGTGCAACGACGACAGTGGGAGAATCAAGTGTAAAGCTCTTAATATGAAGAAATTAAAAACAACAGGTAATTATAAGGTGATAATGAATATGGAAGGAGAAGGATATTCGCGTGATTTTATTATACTCATGGATGAACATGGAACTATTGTAAAGTCTGCAGAAATATTTGAATAGTTTTGGCCATTATTTATGTGTCATTAATCCAAGTTAAATAATATCACAATCACCATGAAAAGGAACCCACGATAATTCAAACACAGGATGATTAAAAAATAATATGGGGCCTTTTTTCTTAGAAGAATGGGGTATTTGTTTATCTTGTATTGGAGCTATACCAACACCCTCGCAAGTTGGATATTTAAATATGCCAAATATTGAAGTTAATTCTTTCAATATAATTTTCATATTTTGCTTATGAATGCGTTTTTTTATTTCACTATAATTTGGCCCACATTTCACCATAATTGTATTGTAAAAATATATTTCTTTTTTATGTTAATTTTACGTAACATCATTTAAGTAAGGTTTTAATTTTACAAATAAAATTAATATTAGCTTTATTCCCAAAAATCTCTTTTCTTTGGACAAAGAATTATCCTCATTTATTATCGGCTTGTAATAACCAGTTACATAATCAATTTCTGGAATCGATATTTTCATTAAAATATTCTCAAATTCTATTGATTTATAATTTTCATTATTTACATTTGGAGGCAGAATTTCATCAATAACAACTATTTTATATTTATTTATTCCACTATGCATTTTATCATTTATTATTAAACTCAATATTAAATTTTCATCTTCCAATTCCTTATAAATACTTAATTTATTTTTGAAATTACATATCTCACGTTGAATTTTATATGTATTATATTTTATTTTAATCCAACTCATAATTATGCATTCAAATACATATATTTATTTATATTAATTAATATAAAGATTAATGGAATATTCATAAAATGAATTCATTAACATATGATAATTATGATGGAAACTTTACAGTAAATAATTTTAAAAGTTTAGCGTCAAATAGCAGTAATTTTGAAAGTTTTCCCACGGTAACAATATCGGATAAAAATGGAACTAGTGTAATTCATTTTGATTCGGAACAAGAATATGAAGAATATTTAAAGAATAAAGATGAAAATCACTCTAAAACTGGAGCAGCTTTTGCTTTATATACATGTTTGTATTATGGTACTTTGTTTTTTATCCCATATAATATTTACTCTTGGTTAAAAAAATAATATTTGTTTGTAACATATATATAAGGTTTAGATAATAATACTCAATGAAAACATATGATGAGATGATTAAATTTACAATGATAGAAAATGAAATATTAGAAGCTGAAAATAAATCACTTGAAGAAAAATTAAAGGAACTTTCTCATAAAATTAATATTATAAAAGAATTAAAAAAAAAGAATGATGAATTAAAGAAAAATAATAATGAACTGAAAAAACAAATAGAATTTCATGAACAAATAGAATTTAATGAACAAATAGAATTTTCAGATAAAAATAAAAATAAACCTCATATACAAAATTTCGATATTAATCTTATATATAATGGATATCACATGAATCCTGCATTCACAAATATGTAAGTATTTACTGAAGTGATACACCGGTGTATAACTTCAGTTTATTCGATTAGATTATCTATTTCTTTATTATAACATGTTTGAATCTTGGCCACTCACATTTTGGCAAACTGCATTTCTATTGGTTGTCGCAGGATACATCGCCGGCATTATTTATCAAATTGCATTCGAAGATAAACGAGCACATCGCATTGATGTAATGCGATACAAAATGCGACAAATGGAACGCGACAGTTTAATTCGCAAACTCACGAATTAGTCACGAACACGCCATCTTTCACGTATTTTTTCATGTCGAATGGATAATCATTTGTTTCTATATACTCCAACAAATCCGCTGGCGTTTTTATAACATCGGGATTAAAACGATACACTTTGTGTAATTTCAACTTAATCTCCTTAATCTCTTTCTCTGTCAAAAAAATCTCACAACTATTCATTGCGCGTAACTCCTCATTCTTAGCATCGGGCAATAACAAGTCCGTTTTGTTTTTCAACGGCAAAATATCACAATCAAAATGCGGGACATTCTCTTCCGGCAACAACGGCACATTTGGGATAAACTTTTTTGTGATACTTGTAAAGTACCTTTCCGGATGCATTTGCCGATAAGCATACTTACCCTTGCGCTTTTTTAAAAGCGGTTTTAATTTGTCGCGCTTGATTTTGAATATACCTATGTCCATGAGTTTGTTATACTCCAATGACATGGCAATAGCTAATATGGGCATGTTACCAAAATATATTCCCATTTTATCCGTGTCCGAGCATTTCATCACGTTTTGAAGACACGTTTCTGTGGTGCCATATTTGGCCGACACATCCGGTGCGGAACGATACAAATACATATATTTGTCACCATCACCATCTCCACCACGAATCCGCCTCGTTTTTTGGTATTTTTTATTTTTTTTACGCGTAATTTTATTCATATATAATTACGTGCTATTATGAATCACCCGAAACCGAAACGAAAACTTTTATATATACATTGAAAGCAACGTCAAATTAATCGGCTCATCCTTCCGAATCAAAATATCCAAATCTTTTTTCGTTACAGTATAGGGAAATGTAACTCGCATATCTATGAACTGTTTCAATACATCACTCTCCGGTTTTACTATACGAAATAAATTCAGCTTCGTATATATTAACTCTAAACACCGCTTTAAATTGCGAACACCTTGTTCTTGCTTTGTCAAATGCGGAGAAGTTATTATATGCTGCAACACGTCATCCGGAATAACTATGTCATCGGGAGACATATTTACTTGCTCACATATTTTGGGTATCATATATTTGCGCGCAATCACCATCTTGTCTTTCGTGTCATACCCATTTGTTTTAATACGATACATACGGTCTTTTAAAATCGGATTCACTGCGTGCTCGTCATTATAACTGAATATAAACAAACACTTACTCAAATCCAAATCCACCTCGTTAAAATACTTGTCATGAAATTGCGTATTCTGCGTCGTATCCGTTAAATGCGTCAATACACCTATTATTTCCTGCCCCCGCGCCGTATCACTCACTTTGTCCAACTCATCGAAATAAATCACCGGATTCATACTCTTGCTATCCATCAGGATTTGCGCGATTTTGCCCCAACTACTGCCTTCATACGTATAGGAATGTCCCTCTAAAAAACTGGAATCGCCACTCCCACCCAACGCCAAAAAGGCGAACTCGCGGCCGAGTATTTTACTTATACCGTCTTTCACAATAGACGTTTTGCCCGTTCCCGGCGGACCATGTATAGCTATCGCACTGCCCATGGACGATGGATTTGCAATCCATTGACCCAACATCTGCATGATTTGCAACTTCGCGTCGTTCATGCCATAAACACAATTATCCAACGTATTTTTCGCATTTACCATAAACTCATTACACACATCTATACCGTCGGCCAAATTCACGGAAAGACTGCGATAAATTCCAAAAGGAATGCGCATAAATGCATCCACCCAATTCTTCAATTTGTAATACTCCGAATTACTCGTGCTCATGCTTTTCAACATATTTAATTTTTGCATTGCTACTGCCTTATATTTCGGCGGAATATTCGTTTGTAATAATAATAATCGATATGGTTTATCTATACACATGTGTTGATTTATTTGTGCCATGTCATTCATAATCTGCAATTGTTCAGTATTCGACAATCGCGTCTTGAAATACTCCATCTCATTCATTGTATTGGACGCAGAATACACCATCTTGTGATACTTCTTTGTATTTTCATACCGCGTTGTCTTTACCAAATCGCGAATCTCTTTGTCGCATTTTGAACATTCTTCCGTAATTTTTATTCTATCTTCGGGAGAGAGAAATATATTATGCACTAATTCCGACTCTAAATGTGTGCGCTTATTATTTAACTCACAATAAAATTGTGTAATATCTCTTACCGGTGATGGAGGAGGTTGAGACATTTTTTTAGTGTAAGTGTTCGGACTAAATTCCGGCATAAACACCCGCTCATCATCTGAATTGCATTCCTTATCCTCTCCCGTTTCCAATCCAATATCGTCGTCTTCTTTTGCATTTACATCGCCTCCACCACCACCCAATAAATTCAACAATAACTCTTTTGCATAACTTGCATCCTCATCATCTGTCACATAATCTTCGTCGTCTTCATCGTCATCCAAACTGGTTGCGATAAATGTATCTTTTGACCCAAGGGTTTCTTCGTCTTCGTCGTCTTCGTCAGTTTCCCAGACCTCTTCTTCTTCTTCGTTTTCTTCGTCCGGCTTGACCTTTTTTTTACTGTTTTTCTTGGTGCGTTTTTCCGATTCATCGCCACTTCCATTGTCGCTTGGCGGAGGTTTTCTTTTGCGAAATTCGTATGGAGACATTATAATTTAATTATATGCAATAAACAGCAATATTTATATTCTTTTAGAGGAAACCAAATGGTTAAGTGTATTGTATCTCTAACACATTCCTTTTACCTTCGGTATGGGTTGTCATAGCAAATAATATAAATATATGATTGCATTACATTTATGATATGGAACAATTAATTGTATCACTTACTCAATCGGTTTCTCATATTATAACTGAACGTTATAATTACAATAGAGAGTTTGTATTTTGGAGTTATACGGCAATTAAAGAGTCTTATGTTCGTATATTTTGTGATTTATTTGGAGAATATGTAAATGAAGATAAAATTTGGTTTGCAGCACAAAATTGTGAATGTGCAATAAGAACATATTGTCGTATAAATACACAAACTAATTTGCGTGAATTAATTGAATTTATAAGTATTTTTATTGAAAAACAATTTCAAATGGATTTATGGAATGATTTACTTGATTTTTTACCAGATGATGAGTGTATAGAAGTATATAATAAAATTAATGAAGATTTAGATTGCGAATGTAATATATGTCAAGTGCAAGATAAATCTTTGCAATATGTTAAAATATGTAAATGTAATCATGTTTTTCATAAAAATTGCATTGATATGTGGCTGTCCCAGCATAACTCTTGCCCATTATGCAGAATAGAATTATACTAAAACATATATAGTATAACACACAATATATATTTATTGGGAGGCCGCCTTCGGCGGCCGGGGCGCTTCGCGCCCCACAATGTGTGTTATCTCCCGATTTTAAAACAAAAAATCAAACAATAATTGTTTCCACTCTCGCCGGAGGCTAAGGGAGGTTCGTCCAAGGAACCGTAGGTTCCTGGATAAAATTGAAACAACAATTGTTTGTATGAATCGCAAACAATATAAAAAAATCCTCGGTAATAATATATTTCGAACAAGCGCTTAACAAAAAAATGTCTAACAACAAAAACAGAATGAACGATATCGCGGCCCCGTCCCGTATCATTGGCATTCAGTTTAGTATGTTGTCGCCCGAAGAAATCAGGCGTAATTCGGTTGTCGAAATCACCAAACGTGATACCTACATCAATAATAAACCTGTTATTGGTGGATTATTCGACCCCCGCATGGGTGTTTTAGAACCAGGTTTGGTCTGTCCTACGGACGGCTTAACCTACACCGACACCCCCGGCTACTTTGGTCACATTGAACTCGCACGCCCCGTTTTCTTCGTGCAACATTTGAAAGAAATTATGGACACGTGCAAATGCGTGTGCTACAAATGCAGCAAATTACTCATTGACAAAAAAGACCACGCGTTCATCACCGGCTACAAGGCAGAAGACCGCTGGGCTTATGTTGTCAAAGAGTGCAAGCCGGTTAAGCGGTGCGGTTCTAATACAAACGACGGTTGCGGTTGCAAACAACCCGACAAAATCGAGTGCGAAGGAATCGCCAATATAATGGCTGTTTGGAAAGGCATGACCGTTGAAGGCAGCGAAGAAAAACAGGACGTGGTGGTGAAACTCACCCCCGAAGTCGTGCAGAAAATCTTCCGCCGCATCAGCGACGACGACGCACGTTTCATGGGATTTGACCCCGTATGGTCGCGTCCCGAATGGATGATTTGCTCTGTGTTGCCCGTGCCGCCACCCGCTGTGCGCCCATCCGTCAAACACGACGCCCAACAGCGTAGTGAGGATGATTTGACGCATATCTACAGCAATATTATAAAGACCAACACCGATTTGTGTAACAAGATTGCCGAGAACGCGCAGCCCAATGTCATTGATACTTTGACTTTGGTGTTGCAGTATTTCGTGGCGATGATTGTCAATAACAAGGTGAAGGGAGCGATGCCTATGTTGCAGCGCAATGGACGCCAGTATCAGTGTATCATGTCGCGTTTGAATTCCAAGAACGGCCGTATCCGCGGCAATTTGATGGGCAAACGTGTGGATTACAGTGCGCGTTCCGTCATTACCGGCGACCCGAATTTGTCTATTCGACAGCTCGGTGTGCCGATGAAAATCGCCAAGAATTTGACGAAGCCGATTGTGGTCAATGAACGCAATCGCGCTTACTTACTCAAACTCGTCCAGAACGGGCCCGATGAATATCCCGGTGCCAAGATCCTGGAACGCAAAAACGGCGATAAAATCTCGCTACGTCATACTGATCGTATGTCCATTAAACTCGAGAACGGAGACATCGTACATCGCCACATGATGGACGGAGACGCGGTACTATTCAACCGCCAACCTTCGTTGCACAGAATGAGCATGATGTGTCACATTGTTAAAGTCATGAAACTGGGCGACACCTTCAGAATGAACGTGGCCTGCACAAAACCTTACAATGCCGACTTCGATGGGGATAGAATCTTGTCCCAAACAAGCAGGTGCATGTAAAGTTACCGATAATACTTTACATGAAAAACATTGGAATATCGGTCCTGCGGATAGAACTTGCATATGTCTATTCGAAAAGGATATAACTGCTTAGTCGTATAATTAATTATAAAATCATGAGTGAATATAAGTTATTGAACAAAGACGAATTTGATCAAGTATTCGGTGAAGTGTATAAAATTACAAATATTATTAATGGTATGTGTTATGTTGGACAAACCCGAAGTCATCATTTAAACCATGGAAAATACAGACCATTTGGTTCGGTTGGAAGATTTAAAGCTCACTTGAGCGAGTCTAAATGCCTTTCAAAAGTGGGATGTAGATGTTTGGATAATGCTATTTTGCAATATGGTGAATCAGCTTTTAAATATGAGATACTTACTAAATGTAAAATAGATGAACTGGATTATTATGAATGCAAATATATTGCTGAATTAAATACTATGCATCCTAATGGTTACAATATGACGGATGGAGGAAGATACAACGGGAATATTATACATGCCGATATTGAAGAATTTCAAAAACCGGGTCCAAATAAAGACTATAAACATAGCGAAGAAACAAAGAAAAAGATTGCTAGTGGCATTAAACAATCACTGAATACTGAAGAAAACCGAAAATCACTAATGCAACGAGCACAAACACAGCATAGTGATAAAAAGTTTGAACTGTTGAAGGATGTGAAAATAAATATGGAGAATCCTGAATCACATATTTGTATAAGAAAAGACCACAAGAATAACTATGAATTTGTAGTATTAATATTTGACGGAAAAAAACGTATTTCATTCGTCGGAAAACATGAACCATTAGATAACACAATCACTCGAGCTAAAGATTTTATAAAAGAATTAATTACACGGCGACATAACCAAATTGCGGGAACGACTTTAGAGCTATAACTACCACTCAACTTAAGAAATTTTGTTGAGGAACTCGGGTAATGACCGAACCCAATGGTAAAAACGTTATAGATTAGTCAATCCGCAGCCAAGCTCCTAACCTCGTTATGACAAACTCCCGACCAACCTGGGAGGGATGGTCTTCAAGTCCCGACTGCTAAGGAGGGCAGTCTTTGATAGAGTATGGAGAAGGTTCAACGACTAGACGGTTGTGGGTTTCAAATGACGGGCTAATCACCCCGATGAAGCTTAAGGTATAGTCTAATCTTGCCAGAGATGGTAAGACGCGACTTGGAAAATTATTTCCTGTCGATAGAGATGAATATGCACGGCCCACAGAACGTGATGGCCGAAACAGAGTTGAAGCACTTAGCTGCTACGGTTCAACAGATTATTACGCCCGCTTCAAATTCGCCAATTATTGGTATGTATCAGGACTCTCTTTTGGGAGCGTATCGTTTTACGCGCGAGAAGATTGATTTAACACCGAGACAGGCCATGAATTTGTTGATGGCATACAAGAATATCGATATTGATGCTTTATTGTCGCTTGAAGGCAAAATCACCAATTTCGATGTTTTATCACAGATCATGCCACATATTACACTGACTATTAAAAATAAATTAATAGGCGAAAACGAAGATTTCGCCACCACAAACAACGTTATGGAGATTCGCAACGGCAAGTATGTCCGCGGTCACATGGAAAAGTCTGTGTTGGGTTCTACCACCAACGGTATTATTCATCGCGCGTTCAACGATTTCGGCCCGGATCGTGCTGCTGCGTTCATTGACGATTTGCAGGCCATTGTGACGGAATACATGAAGACCAGTTCCTATTCCGTCGGTATCAGCGATCTCTTGGCCGACAAGAACACCATGACGCAGATTACCAGCACGATTGCCACGCAGAAGATGGAAGCCAAGAAGTTGATGGACAGTGTGCATTTGGGCATTTTCAAGAACGAAACGGCTAATTCCAACGCCGCGGAGTTTGAGAACCAAATCACCAATATCATGAAGAAGGCAGATAACGATGCCGGCAAGATTGGCAGCAAGAGTTTGAGCAAGAATAACCGTTTCTTGATGATTGTGAATTCCGGCTCCAAAGGCAACATGATCAATATTTCGCAGATGATTTCGTGTTTGGGACAACAGGCGGTAGAAGGCAAACGTATCCCGTATGGTTTGGACAGCCGCACACTGCCACACTATTTCAAATACGACGACTCGCCAGGAGCCAGAGGATACATTGAGAATTCCTATATTTCCGGTTTAACCGCCCCCGAACTGTTCTTCCACGCCATGGGTGGCCGCATTGGCTTGATAGATACCGCGGTCAAGACGAGTTCCACTGGATATATCCAGCGCCGTTTGATCAAAGGTTTAGAGGATTTGAAAGTCGAGTATGACATGACTGTCCGAAACAGTAATGGCAAGATTGTGCAGTTTGCTTACGGCGACGACGGTTTCGATTCGACCAAGGTGGAGAACCAGCAAATTCCTTTGGCCGGAATGTCGGTGGAGGATGTGTATATGATGTATGATATTGCGCGTATCACCGATAAGGAACGCGGATCGAAGGACATTTACACGCCTGCGATAGTGAATAAGATTCGCGGCGAAGTGGAGGAAACGCGCAAGAAATGCCGTCAATATATTGACCGCATGTTGGCCGATCGCGAAGAGTTGGTGAAGAATGTGTTCAAGTATAAGGACGATGCAGGAGTGAGAGTACCGGTTGCGTTTAAACATATTATAAATAATGTAGCGGGAAGCATGGGACTTGATGCGCATTCAATGGTGGATATTACGCCGCTCGAAACATTTATCATGGTGGAGGAATATTTCCATAAATTGGAAAAACTGCATTATGTTCGCCCCACCAATTTATTCCGCATCATGTATTACTTCTACTTGAACCCGCGCGATTTGTTGTGTGTCAAGAGATACAACAAGGCCGCGTTGCTTGTGCTGTTGGAGACTATTGTGTTGAAGTATAAACAGGCGGTGGTGAATCCGGGAGACATGGTTGGCGTGATTGCGGGCCAGTCGATTGGTGAGCCCACTACACAGCTGACCTTAAATTCGTTTGTGTATGAGACGGAAATTCTGGTGCGCAATGCAAAGGGCGAGATTAAGTGTGTCCAGATTGGCGATTTTGCAAAGTGGGGTATCGATACTTCGCGCAAGATTGAGTATATGGATGCCAAAGACACCACCTATGCTGAACTGTGCGAGTTCTACGAAGTGCCTAGTGCCACGGAAGATGGTCGCACGGTCTGGAGACGCATTGAAGCTGTCACCAAACATCCGGTGATAAATGAGGACGGTACTAATACCATGTTGAAAGTAACCACGAAGGGTCAGCGCGAAATCATTGCGACCAAGGCGAAATCATTCTTGCAACTGGTTGATGGCAAAATCGTTGGTGTGAATGGGTCGGAATTGCAGGTGGGAGATTATTTGCCGGTGTCGAAGAAGGCGCTCGATTTCACGGAACGTAATTCGTTTGATTTGCGCGAAATATTGTCGCCCAAAGAATACATTTATGGCACTGAGATGGAGAAGGCTCGCAGTCATATGCACGAATATCATTGGTGGATGAAACATGCCGGTAAATCGTTTGTGTTGCCGTATGCTCGTAGCGATAGTGCTTATTCAGCATTAAACGGTGGGCACAATAAAGGTTATAAAACACAATTTGTGTATAAGCCCGGATGTGTATATACTACCACTAACTCGATTGGTAATTATGAGATTCCGGAGACCATGCCATTGGATTACGACTTTGGATATTTGATTGGCGCTTATTGCGCGGAAGGTTGTATGACCAAACATCAAGTCAGTATTGCAAACAACGTGAATGAATATTTGGCGCCGATTGAGAGATGGTGTGCCAAGCACAACTTAACCACCAAAATCTATTGCCATAAGAACAAGATTCAGGAAGGTTGGACCAGCCAGGATATTCGCATCTACAATACTGTCTTATGTCGTATTTTGGATAAGTTATGTGGTAAGCTTAGTCACAATAAGTTCGTCAGTGACATAATTATGTTCTCCAACCGCGAATGCATTCTTGGTTTCTTGGATGCTTACATTAGTGGTGATGGGTGTGTGAATAAAGTAAGAGGTCGAGTTACTGACATTTCAGTTGGATCTGTATCACATAGAATGCTTACTCAAGTGCAAGTTATGATGAAAAATATTGGCGTATTGGGTAAAATGTATAAATGCACAAAACGTGAATCTAATAATCGCGGTTCAAAAGACATAAAGCAAGGATACATGTTAAGAGTAACTAACAAGCAAGCTCAAATTCTTGGTAGTTTATTAAATTTGTCTATTGATTATAAACGTGAGCGCATCGCAGAATTATTAACTCAAGACTTCAAATATGATTATTGCGGTTCCGACCTACAGATTCCCAATATTATCAACGGAGAAACTATTATGCAAGAACGTGACGGCAGATGCAGTGATTTAGAATTTGACCAAATCATTTCCATAGAGGAAGTGCCAAATACAACTCCTTACGCGTATGACTTAACCGTTGAGGATACGCGAAACTTTGACTGCATGAATGGTCTATGCGGCCGCGACACTTTTCATCACTCTGGCGTTGCTAGTAAGAGTAATGTGACTCGTGGTGTGCCGCGTATCGAGGAGATTTTGAATTTGACCAAGTCGCAGAAAAGCACGTCGCTCACGGTTCATTTAAAGCCGATGGATGAGCAGCACATGGACAGGGCGGTGAAGTATGCGAAGATGTTGGAGCATACGAAGTTGGCGGATGTGGTGAAATCGATGCAGATATGTTTTGACCCGGCGGAGGATGATACACGTATAGCGGACGATCGCGAGTTTATGCGCCAGTTTATTGAGTTTGAGCGCATGATGGAGGAATGTGGAGCGGAAACAAGCATGTCGGAGAAGTCGAAGTGGGTGTTGCGCATGGAGATGGATGAGGAGACAATGTTGGATAAGAATATCACGATGGACGATGTGCATTTTGCGTTAAAGAATAGTACATTGGGTCAAGACATTACGTGTTCGTATTCTGATTATAATTCAGACAAGTTGGTGTTTCGCATTCGCAGTTCGACGTTTGGACAGAGTAAGAAGAAGACGAAGAATGCACCGGCATCGTTGGATTTGAGCGACGATATAAGTATGTTGCGGTCATATCAAGATTTGATACTAAATAGTGTAGTATTGCGAGGTGTGACTGGTATAGTGAATGTGTTACCACGCAAGTTGCAGAATATGGTGGATAAGGAGGATGGCAAGTATGTGCGAAAAGATATGTGGGTTTTGGATACGACAGGCACGAATTTGTTGGATACGCTTGCGCTGGATTATATTGACCCATATCGCACGTATAGTAATGATATTAAGGAGGTGTTTGATGTGTTGGGCATAGATGCAGCAAGACAGACGATTTTCGACGAGATGACGGATGTGATGGAGGCGTCGGATGTTTATATTAACTATCATCATTTGAGTTTATTGTGTGACCGCATGACGCTGACGAAGGGTATGGTGTCAATCTATCGCACGGGTATTCTCAGTGACGATATTGGTCCAGTTGCGAAATCGACGTTTGAAGTGCATACAAAGGTTTTGTTGGATGCAGCAAGACGTGCTGAGTTTGACCATATACGCGGTGTATCGGCGAATGTTATGTGTGGGCAGCAGGGATTGTATGGCACCAATGCTTTTCAGGTGGTTTTGGATATGAAGGCGATGTCAAAGATAGAGGATACGATGGTGGATGTTCAAACGGACGATGTGGAGAAGATGATGGCGGAGATGGGATTGGGCACAGAGGATGGATGTGTGAGTAAGATAAAGAATAATATTAAGTATTTGAACAGAGAAAATACAGGTGAGTGTGATGATAATTATGATATGGGGTTTTAATGCGACTATTTTGCAAAGAAAAATAAGTCTTAAATACAGAATCTCTATAAACTGAAGTGATACACCGGTGTATCATTTCAGTAGAATAGACCTTAAACCCGGTCCGACAACCAATGGTAAGTAATTGTGTATGAAAAATACTCATTTTTTCACACACACACACACACACGCCCGGTTCAAAAGGATGAATTCGGTAAATCGGCGGCAAGAGTAATGATTAATTTTTCTTCTGCGGTCAGTTTTTGATATACCAAATTCTGGTTGAAATCAAATTTCACCATTTTTCCAATGGGAGTTTTGCATAAAATCATGGGGCATTCGTCGGTGATTTCAACATCAATTACCATGCCTCCATATGATAATTTGTATTCTGAATTACGGGCATGCACTGGTATCCAGCGTATAAATCGTCCTCTTCGCAGGTCATTTAATGAATGAATAAATCGGTATTGCATTAATTTATCCCATAATTTTTCTGTATTTTCGGGAGAGATATTCGGCAACAAATAAAATGATGCATATATGTGTTCTCTCACAGTTTCAATCGTTAATCCATCCATTTTTATTTATTTTTAAATACAAATATTTATATATGTATTTACACATAATTACACATTTATTTATTTATGTAATACTCTTTCCAATACAGCCACTGGTTCAGATTTGACAAATTGCACCGTTCTTGCTAATCTGGTGTTAGCCAATTCAGACAATATGATATTATTTCCAAATAACACGGCACACCAAAATATTATATATGCATCATTACGAGAAGGTGTGAAAGCCTTATACATATAAGGATTGAAATTAATGATTAAATATAAACACAATGCAGTTTGAACCATGATTGTTACCCATCGAATATATGTCGCATTCATTTCAATGATGCCAACAGAAATGATGAAATAAATAATATTTATAAAAGCGAAACTATATGCAATAACTCCAGCACTGTCCATTGGTGTCAGTATATTTTAACATAATATTATGTTTGTGGCCGTTGTCCTACTGCTTTATTCACGTTTGTTTGCGCATGTATATATCTTGTATTCCCGCGTTGCAAAAATGGGTTCTCGTTCATGTTTTTGGAGTTATACTGCGCATTATATATATTTTGTTTATTCTTCATCGTGTCTTCCATAAATCCGGCGATAAAATTGGGAAATAGACGCAATGTATTCATTAATAAAGAATAACTAATGTATTTCTCTTTTTCACTCTCCCGAACTTTATCTCCGTCTAAATATGCATTCAAATGGTTTTCAATGATACCGCTTCCTGAAACATCGGTGTATTTCACCGCCAAATTTCTGAAATAATCGCCTCCGTAAAATGTTCGCGCCGTGTTTTCGTGCCCGGTTTGACGATTGAATTCTTCATCTGTCATGAAAGAATAAACTGCATTGGGAGTGAATGCGAGAGAATTCTTGACGTTTCCGATGAATATATTTGAGAAATATTTGAGGTATTTATCTTTTTCTTCTACACCGCCAATCATTTCAAATACTGATTTCTTATTGTTCGTGCGTCCTCGCATTTTTTCAAAGAATTTCTTATCAATCCTTGTGAAATCCGATAATTGACAATCGTATTTATATATATATTGAATCATGTTTGATGCAGAAACAACTCCTTGCTCTCCCGGAAAGAATGTATTTATTGTGTATCCATAAAGAATCATATTATTAATTGCATTGAAAAACGCGTCATTATGTTGCACTTTATTTTTACATATTTTATTATATTCTCCCGATTTATATTGTATGGCCATTCCGTATGTTCGCATGAAACTTAAAAATCTATAAAATGTGTTATCATCTTTACCATTCACTTTCACTGGTGTGGTAAATTGAATTCCGAATGCGTTAAGATGTCCCATGAATCTATCGAAATTGCTGTATTTTACGCCGAAATCCATTATTGTTGTCATAAAATATTTGAAATAGGGATATGTTACACCAATCTTCGTCAATTTTTCAACGAATTTTTTATATTGGTCTTTGGGAACTCCAAATGTATTCAATACACCAATCACTTCCATTATATTCTCGTTATTTGATTCAAATAATTTAAACACTCTCACAAAATCATCATAATCACTCACCGTTTTCACATTGAATGAACGAACCAATGAATAAAAATCCGGCTCCGACATATATCCACCCGGAGATGGAGCGTGTTTAACTGCTTGAACGGGATTGGATATTCCCAAATTGCGGTTTATGTCATACACATTTTCAAATGGTTCGGGAGAGGAACTAAACATATTCAAAAATGAGGAAAATCCCTCTTTTATCTCATCAGTGAATCCTTGTTTTGTATCGGTTCCGAAATTCTTTTGGCTTGCGCCCGAGAAAGTGCCGAGGAATTTGGCCGCATCTTGGTCAAATTTCATAAATTTCTTTGTTTGGTCTCCGGCAACATGCAATCGCAATTTTTGACTCGTCATGCTATCTATTAATTCGCGGAAGGACACATTGTTTGAACTTTTGAATGGTTTTATTTGATGCAATGAATTGACTACTTTTTCTATTTCGGTTCTTCTTAATCTTCCTTTATTATCACTACCCCTATTTTTAAAAGTACCAAACTTGGTCAATGATTCAATGAATGCGGCGTCGTCATAATTGGCAAATTTCTCTCCCATAAATTTACGGAAATCATTATAATTAGTTATATTCATTATTTCTGCGTCTTTCAATAACTGCAGCGTTTTTTTTGTGTGTGTCGGACTTGGAATGGTATCACCATCAACTTTATATTGTTGAGCCACACCCAATATTTTCATGTGGTCAGAATTATTCGTTTTTATGCCGAATGATTTCATTGTTGTAACGTAATCGGGCATTTCATTAATATTCGTCATACCAGTTTTAGATTTGAAATCCGCAAGATTTTTGGTATTTATTCCGAAGGCAAACATACTATTTAATATACCCGCGAAATCGGAATTCGCATTAAATCCAAACGCTTTCATATTACCAACAAAGTTTGATTCCATAACACCACCGTATGTATATTTAAAATTCACCATTGCTCTGAGGGTAGTTAAATCGGGACGCACTCCAATTTCTCTGAGACGTCCATTGGATGCACTTGTATAATAATTATTTAATTGTTCGTATGATGATATTTGGAACGGCATAAATATATTAATCATCACTTTTCCCAATTCATTTTGATCCGCCGCCATTCCTGGTTCGTAATATCGAACACCCATTAAATTCAATATTCGGATGCAATTCGCTTTATTTTGCATTTGGATTTTTTGTAATAAATCCGCTAATTGGATTTCGGTCTTCACTCCCATACCTATAGCACCATCAATTACAGTTCTCACCTGATTTTGTGGAGTATTACTTATGTTTATTCCGTTGGCTTTCAGTATTTGTATTACGGCAGCAGCATTAGTGTTAATCTTTAATCCGGATAATTTGGATACATTGTTGTTAAATTCGGCAAAATTCGCGTTTTGTCCCACGTTTTTAGGCACATTTTGAGAAGCAGCTGAAATCTGGGGAACGGTGGCATTGCTTTTAGCTAGCCACTCAGAAGAAGAAGAAGAACCAGCTGTCTGTTGGATATATGTATCAACACTGTTCAATGAAGCGAGTCTTTCCGCTGGAATTGGAACACTCTTCAACCAACAATTATTCACATTATTCCTTTTGTCAAAAACAAACCCTTTACATCCTGCAGTTGTATCACATTTTGCTTTGCAAGCGTCGGCTGTTGTGTTGCGTATTGGCATATTTGCCAAATCATTTCCAGGGAAATCTTTATTTGCTACAAGTGTATAATTATTTGTGAGTGTTTCAATTGCTGAGGTGCTTGACTCCGAAGTAAAACCTTCGGGATTATTACAAATCGCATCAGACGCACATTTTATATTTTTAGGTTGTTTCACGTAAGTTGCTTGTGCGGCATTTGGTTTGGCTGGATTA
>JACCDX010851817.1_pt1 | contig 91112 bp, 96 predicted proteins | sample 7449681 | NCBI WGS metagenome assembly JACCDX01 (sample SAMN15323450, study PRJNA562643) | freshwater metagenome | isolation source: river surface water | place: USA:Blue River Watershed | collected 2017-08-18 | reverse complement strand
CGAGGTCTTGCGATCCCCCGCTTTCATCCGTAGATCGTATGCGGTATTAGCGTAACTTTCGCTACGTTATCCCCCACGACTGGGCACGTTCCGATATATTACTCACCCGTTCGCCACTCGCCACCAGGGTTGCCCCCGTGCTGCCGTTCGACTTGCATGTGTAAAGCATTCCGCCAGCGTTCAATCTGAGCCAGGATCAAACTCTATAGTTCGATCTTGATAGTTTTTTTGCTTCTTTCGAAGCCACTCATTAAAAACGGAATTGAAGTGAACTTCACATCTATCTTCATGAGCGTTTTAAGTCTTGCGACTCGGTTACTAGAACCTTGGCAATCGCCTTAAAACGCCCACGCTTATCGGCTGTAATTTGTTAATGAACCTGATCTTTCGATCTACTCTGCCGCGATCAGCAGAGCCCGCTAGTTTAACACTGTTTTTTATAACCTGTCAAACCTTAGGGTTTTCTCTGCTTTTGTCTGCTTCGTTTCCGATGGTTTTCAAAAGCTGAGCCCGCAACTATAGCGCACTTTTTCACCATTGCGTCATATTCCGGCATGAATTTCTCACTGGGCGGTCCTCAATCTACGCCAAAGCCCCGTCGTTATTGGGTTTACCCTGATAAAAAATTATTTAAATTTTTTCTGTCAATGCTGTTTTTCGAGGTTTTGATCGCTTGTTCAGCCGTTTTCAGACCTCCTTCCACGCAGATTTCTTCCCTTTTTCAACGCGCAGTTTGCTATTTAACGAACTGGCCAGGAGGTATGTGGGTCGCTCTAGGCGCTGAATGTCTCCCCATTTTTGAAATGAAGCTCCACCGATAATCCCTCGATGGCCCTCATCACATTACAAGCAGCGCAGCTGGCGTTTGGCGACGTTCCTCTTTTGGACAAAACAGCCTTATCGATCGAAACCTCGGAGCGCATTGGGCTGATTGGCCGAAACGGCACAGGAAAATCGTCTCTTTTGAAGATTTTGGCGGGCATGGAGCACCTGGATGACGGGGTGGTTCAGTACCAACAAGGGCTGAATTTGGCCTATGTGGCCCAAGAGCCTGTGCTGGAACCCGGCATGAACGTGTTCGATGCGGTCAGCGTGGGCTTGGCGCCACTGAAAGCCGTGCTGGAGCAGTATTACGCGGGTGAGGGCGACCTCAACGAGTTGCAAAACACCATTGAAATGCAAGACGGCTGGAACTGGGAGCAGCGGGTGACCGAAACCTTGCAGCGCTTGCATCTGGACGGCGACGCCCTGGTGGGCAGCTTGTCGGGCGGCACCAAAAAGCGTGTGGCCCTGGGGCAGGCTTTGGTCACTTTGCCCGATATGTTGTTGCTGGACGAACCCACCAACCACCTGGATTTGGACAGTATCCAGTGGCTGGAAGACTTGCTGATCGAGTTCAAAGGCAGCGCCGTGGTGATCACCCATGACCGTGCGTTTTTAGACCGCGTGTCCACCCGCATCGTGGAATTGGACCGCGGGCATTTGCACTCTTACCAAGGCAACTTCCAAAGCTATCTGTTGCTCAAAGAAGCGGAAATCGCCGCCGAAGCCGTGACCCAAGCCAAGGCCGACAAGCTGTTGGCGCAAGAAGAGGTGTGGGTGCGCAAGGGCGTGGAGGCCAGACGCACCCGCTCGGTGGCGCGGATTGCTCGGCTGGAAAAACTGCGTGCCACCCGCCAAGCCCGCCGCAATGCCATGGGCCAGGTGAAAGCCAGTGTGGACGCGGGTTTGCCCAGCGGAAAAATCGTGGCCGAGTTGACCGACGTGTCCATGCAGTTTGGCGACAAAGTGGTGGTGAATCAATTCAGCGCCACGCTGCTCAGAGGCGACAAAGTGGGTTTGGTCGGCCCCAATGGCGCGGGCAAAACCACCTTGCTCAAACTCATCTTGGGCGAGTTGCAAGCCAGCAGCGGCAAGGTGCGCCAAGGCGCGAACCTGCAAGTAGCTTACTTTGACCAAATGCGCAATGCGCTGGACCTGGACGCCACGCTGGAAGACTTCATCAGCCCGGGCAGCGAATGGATCGAAATTGGCACCCAGCGCCAGCATGTGAAGAGCTATTTGGGCGACTTCTTGTTTTCGCCTGCACGGGCCAACTCGCCGGTGCGGACCTTGTCGGGTGGCGAGCGCAACCGTTTGCTGCTGGCCCGCTTGTTCGCCCGCCCAGCCAATGTGCTGGTGCTGGACGAGCCCACCAACGATTTGGACATCGACACCCTGGAATTGCTGGAAGAACTGCTGCAAAACTACGCAGGCACGGTGTTTTTGGTCAGCCACGACCGTGCTTTTTTGGACAACGTGGTCACCAGTACCATCGCCTATGAGGGCGACGGGCATTGGCGCGAATACGAAGGCGGCGTGCAAGACTGGCTGCTGCAATCGAACCGCGCCAAGGTGTGGTCGCAAAAGGTGGCCGACATTCAACCAGCCGTTGGTGAGAAAGCGTCTTCTGTCAAAGCGGCAACTCCCAGTGCGTCAGCAAGCCCCAAGGCCACTGCGCCCGTGTCCACCCAAACCCCCGCCAAAAAACTCAGCTTCAAAGAGCAACGCGAATACGACAGCCTGCCCGGTGTGATTGAGCAACTCGAGCAAGAGCAAGCCAATTTGAACCAAGCGCTGGCCGACGGCAGCCTGTATGTGAGCGACCCCCAAGGCGCTGCCACCAAGGCAGCGCGGGTGGCGCAAATTGACGATGAACTGCTGGCCGCCATGGAACGCTGGGAGTTGTTGAGCCAACGCGTCCCTGCATGACGCCCGCAGAACGCAAGGGCATGTGGTTTGGCCTGTTGGGGGTGATGATGTTCGCGGTCACCTTGCCGGTCACCCGTTTGGCCGTGGGCACCGAGGAGGACCCGCATTTGTCGGGCTTGTTCATCGCCATGGGCCGCGCCGTGGTGGCGGGCGGCTTGTCCTATCTCTATTTGTGGTTCACCCAAGCCGCGTTGCCCAGCAAGGAGCAATGGAAGGGCCTGAGCCTGGTGGCGCTGGGCGTGGTGTTTGGCTTTCCGCTGTTCACCTCGCTGGCCATGCGCCATGTCGAGGCTTCGCACGCCAGCGTGATCACCGGCGTGCTGCCCTTGGCCACCGCGAGTTTGGCCGCGGTCATGAACCGACAACGCCCATCCTGGGGATTTTGGTTGTGCGCGGTCACCGGCACGGGCTTGGTCGTGGCTTTTGCCTTGCTGCGCTCGGGGCAAGCGGGACTGCATGTGCAAACCGCCGATCTGCTGCTCTTGTGCGCCATGGCCTTGGCGGCCGTGGGTTACGCCTGGGGCGCGCGCATGTCGCAAAGCATGGGGGCGGAGCAGGTGATTTGCTGGGCCTTGCTGATGTCCTTGCCCCTCACCATCCCGCTGGCGTGGCTGGGACAGCCGACCGCGCCCGTGCCATGGACTGCCTGGGCGGGGTTTGCCTATGTGAGCTTGTTTTCCATGTGGCTGGGCTTTTTCGCCTGGTACCGCGGCTTGGCCATGGGCGGCACGGTGCGGGTGAGCCAAATTCAGTTGCTGCAACCGTTTTTAGGCATGTTGATGGCCATTCCCATCTTGGGCGAGAGCCTGGACCTGACCACCGTGGGCTTTGGTTTGGCGGTGGTGGCGACCGTGTTTGTAAGCCGGCGCATGGCGGTTCAGCGCTGAGGTGGCGTCGCTGCGCTCGCCATGACGCAGGTTGTGCCTCGCCATGACGAGAGATCACAGTCGTCACTGCGAGCCCGAAGGGCGTGGCAGTCACGCCAGCACGTTGCCACTGATGCACGTCACCGAATCGCCGCCCACCCAGACCTGATCCGCTTCATCACGCACGAGGTGCACACGGCCGCGTCGATCGAGCACTGTGCCCTGACTCGCCACATAGCTGGCAGGGGCCAAACCCGCGCCCATCAACCATTGCGCCACGGCGGCGTTCAGGCTGCCGGTCACCGGGTCTTCACACAAACCGTTGTTGCCTGGGAAAAATGCACGCACCTCGAACTGCGCGTCGCCTGCCTCGTGCGCGCCCACGACGCCCACCTTGCCCCGGGGCCCGACCACGCCAATGTCCAGTCCTTGCAGCACCTGCGCATCGGGTTGGAGCGCCAGCACCTGCTCGGCTGAAGCCAGCATGACGCCACGCCACTGCGGGCCGTTGTCGCACCAAGCGTGGTGAAGAATGTCGCCTCGGGCAATCCCCAAACCCCGGGCGATGAGTTGCAGATCGGCCTCGTCAAGTGGACCCCCTCGGCGCAAGGGTGGCGCGGCAAAAGCGAGGCGAGTGCCCTGGCGCTTGATTTTGACCAAGCCCACGCCGCACTCTTGCACCACGTCTTGGCCCTTGGGCACGCCACCGGCTTCCAGCCAGGCATGGCAGGTGCCCAAGGTGGGGTGACCGGCAAATGGCAATTCGCGCCCAGGGCAAAAAATCCGCACCGCGTAATCCGCTTCAGGCTGGGTGGGTGGCAGCACAAAGGTGGCCTCGGACAAATTGGTCCAGTTGGTGAAGGCCTGCATCTGCTCGGTGCTCAAGCCCGTGCCGTCAAGCACCACGGCCAGCGGGTTGCCGAGGTAGGGCTGGTCGGTGAACACATCGACTTGGGCGAAGCGGCGCGGGGTCATGGGAGGCTCCTGTGTGGCATTGAGAGCGGGGATTGTGTCGGAGATTGCGTCGGGGCGTTGCCCCTCGCAATGACGAGGGGGCTGCGCTCGCCATGACAAGATCGGGTGCGCTCGCCATGACAAGATCGGGTGCGCTCGCCGTGGTCCTCCGTCACTGCGAGCCCAAAGGGCGTGGCAGTCTTGCGGTCACCGGCGCGACCCGAACCCCGCAACAGTTTGGCGACAATGCCCGCCATGGGAACCCTTTACTTAGTCCGCCACGGCCAGGCCTCGTTTGGCGCTGATGATTACGACAATCTTTCGCCCTTAGGCCACCAGCAAAGCGAGCGCTTGGGTGCTTATTTCCGCGAGCGCGGCCTGGTGTTCGAGGCAGCCCTCATGGGCAGTTTGAAGCGCCATCGGCAAACCTTCGAGGGTATTCAGCAAGGCCTGCAAGTGCCCGAATTGACGCCGTTGGTGTGGCCGGGCTTGAACGAGTACGACAGCCACGCGGTGATCCACACCATCCACCCCGAGCCTCTGGCCAAGCCTGACACGCCGGAACTCTACAAACACCATTTCGGCTTGCTGCGCAAAGGTTTACAGTCGTGGATGCGTGGCGAGACCCAGCCGCAGGGCATGCCCTTGTTCCAAGATTTTCTGCAGGGCATTCAAGACGCCTTGGCGCATGTGCGCGCCCAGCACAGCGGCAATGTGTTGATGGTGTCCAGTGGTGGTCCTATCTCCACCGCGGTGGGCACACTGTTGGGCACACCGCCCGAGAGCATCATCGAGATGAACATGCGGATTCGCAACACCGCCGTGAGCGAACTGGTGTTCAACCCGAAGCGCCATTCACTGGTGAGTTTCAACACCATCAACCACCTGGATGCACCCCCCTACAACGAATGGGTGACCTTCACCTGAAGTTGAGTTTGTCGTCATTGCGAACGAAGTGAAGCAATCCCGCGTGTCATTGCGAAGCCCGAAGGGCTGAAGCAATCCTCGTTCGAACCTTGTGGGGGGGATTGCTTCGGCCTGTAGGCCTCGCAATGACGATGTGGGCCTCGCAATGACGATGTGGGCCTCGCAATGACCGGGTTAAATCAGCGGTTCGAAGCGCTCCAACTCTTGCAGCAGCTGGGCCAGTTGCACACCCACCGCGTCCAACAGCGCTTGGCCTTTCTCGGTGGTGGCTGCGGCTGCGTTGCCAGCCGCGCCATGCGGGTTGTAGTCCTGCATGTGCCAGCCCAATTTGGCGCTTTTTCCGTCGCCCAACAGCGCAAAGTCTTGGGCGCGCTGTTCGGAAGTCGAGGCGAAATGCTGCGCCTCGCTCATACGCACCTTGTGTGGCGCGATGGCCAGCATCAGCGAGGTTTCCATGTCGCCGCCATGCACCCCAAAGCGCTGCTCGTGGGCGTCAAATGCGTTCAAGGCATCGCCCAAAGGCAGTTGGTACCAGTTGCTGCTGAACACGGTGAGGCCACAGTGGCCGCGCAACTCCCGCGCCACCACGTCCATGAGCGCCACATTGCCGCCATGGGCGTTGAACAACAAAAGTTTTTTCACGCCCACCCGCGCCACACGTTCCCCCAGAGCACACCACTGCTCGATGACCGAGGTGGGTGAAAAACTCAGGGTGCCGTCATAGGCCAGGTGCTCGGAGCTCAGGCCCACGCTTTGGGTGGGCAGCACCAGCACCTGATCAGCGGGTTGCAAATGGCCCAGCGCCGACGCCACCATGGCATTGACCAAATCGGTGTCCACCGACAGGGGCAAATGCGGCCCGTGCTGCTCGGTGGCCCCCAAAGGCAAGACGGCCACGGCCTGCGCCGCGTCGAGTTCGGCGAAATCGGTGGTGTTGCAATCGGCCCAGTGGCGTGGAAAAACCTTCATGCGCTGCATCTTAAGGGCTTGGGTAACATGAACCGGATGAACGCCTCCCCTGACACATTGCACCGCTCTCTTTCAACCTGGTGGCTGCGCGCTGCCGCTGTTTTGGCAGCGATGGTGCTGCATGCAGCAGCCGTTGGGGCCCAAACAACTGCCACCGCCGTGGTGACCACGCCGCAGGTGCGTGCCGAATTGGTGGCCCATGCGCCGCAAGGCGTGAAAGCCGGCTCGCCGCTGATGCTGGGTTTGCTGCTGCAACACCAACCGGGCTGGCACACCTATTGGCTCAATGCAGGTGACAGTGGTTTGGCCACGCAACTGAACTGGACATTGCCCAAGGGCATGAGCGCAGGCCCCACGGTCTGGCCCACACCCCGCATGATCCGCGTCGCCAACATGGTCAACCACGGTTATGAAGACCAGGTGTTGCTCGCCACCGAGGTGAAAGTGGCTGCAAACCCCGGGCCGCTGGCCACCGAGGTGATGTTGCGCGCCGACTGGTTGGTGTGCAAACAAGAGTGCATTCCGCAGTCAGGCGAGTTTGTGTTGAAGCTCCCCGCGCAATCCAGCATCGCCACCCATGCCATGGCGTTTGAAGGCCTGATGGCACAGCAACCCACGCCCTTGAAACCCGGGCTGCAAACTGCGCAAGTCAGCGACTCAGGCTTGGCGATACAGCTCCGAGGTTTGCCCGCCCGTGTGAAAGACCAACCCCTGTTGGCCTATGCCGAAACGCCCGAGGTGCTGGCCAGTGGCTTGGGCCTGGCGGGCTCTGCGGTGCAAGGCAGCTGGCAAGGCGATGTTTGGCAGATGCAAGCACCTCTGCACGCCTTTCGCCACAGCGAACCCAGCACCTTGAACCTGCTGCTGGTGGACGAGGCCGGCGCACAAAGCTGGCGGGTGGGTTTGAAGATCGAAGGCAGCTGGCCGGCCGAGGTCAAGGCCGCATCGCCCGCCCCATCCAGCGCTGCCGCACCCTCGACATCCACAACCAACGCAGCCAGCCCGGCGTCTGACTGGGCCTTGCTGAGCGCCTTGCTCGGTGCGTTCATCGGCGGCTTGCTGCTCAACCTCATGCCCTGCGTGCTGCCGGTCTTGGCCATCAAATTGTTGTCACTGACCCAACAACAGGTGACGCCCGCCATGCGCCGCGGCATTGGCTTGGGCTACACCGCAGGCGTGATGCTCAGCATGCTGGGTCTGGCCGCGCTGGTCTTGGGTTTGCGGGCCGCTGGGCAGCAACTGGGTTGGGGGTTTCAGCTGCAGTCGCCCACCATGGTGATAGCACTCTCGGTCTTGTTCACCCTGATCGCCCTGAATTTGTTCGGCGTGCTGGAGATGCGCGGCGCTTGGGCCAGTGGCTTGGCGGCGCAGTTGGCGCGCCATCCTTTGGCCGATGCCTTTCTCTCAGGCGTCCTGGCGGTGGTCGTGGCCGCACCTTGCACCGCACCGTTCATGGGCGCATCGGTGGGATTGGCCTTCACCTTGCCCGTGGCGCAAGCCTTGTTGATCTTCCTCAGCCTGGGACTGGGTTTGGCGCTGCCGTTTGGGCTGGTTTGTTGGTGGCCGGTGGCCGCTGAATGGCTGCCGCGCCCGGGCGCTTGGATGGTCATGCTGCGCCAAGCCTTGGGCTTTCCGATGCTGGCCACGGTGGTTTGGCTTGTGTGGGTGCTGGGTCAGCAAACCAGCATCGATGCCAGCGCCATATTGCTGGCGGCCTTGGTGGTGGGCAGCGGTTTGACCTGGGCGCTGGGTTTGCAAACCAAGGGCAAAACCTGGGTGACCGTTGTGTTCGCGGCGGTGTTGGCCTGGTTGCTCTGGGTGTGGGGGCCGGTCATGACCCGGGAAGCCCCAGCACCCATTGGCAGCAGCCAAGCTGCCAACACAGGCACCTGGCAAGCCTGGTCGCCCGAGAAAGTGAACCAAGCCCTGGCCAACGGCCAGCCGGTGTTTGTCGATTTCACCGCCGCCTGGTGCGTCACCTGCCAGGTGAACAAGCAAAGCACGCTGCGCAACCCGCAGGTGCTGCAGGCCTTTGCCGACAAAAACGTGCTGCTGCTGCAAGCCGACTGGACCCGCCAAGACCCGGCCATCAGCGCCGCGCTGAATGCTTTGGGGCGCAGCGGGGTGCCGGTGTATCTGCTGCAAGCACCGGGGAAAGAGCCCCAGCTGCTGTCAGAGTTGCTCAGCCCGACCCTGGTGATGCAAGCCCTGGCTGGCTTGTGAAACTGTCAACTTCGGGTGACACCCGAGTGCAAAGCCCGCCTGTCCTGCCACAATAGGGGCATGAACACACCTCTACTCAACGACAGCTTCCTCAAAGCCTGCTTGCGTCAGGCCACCGACCACACCCCCGTTTGGCTGATGCGCCAAGCCGGTCGCTATTTGCCCGAGTACTGCGCCACCCGCGCCAAGGCTGGCAGCTTCATGGGCTTGGCCACCAATGTGGACTACGCCACCGAAGTCACCTTGCAGCCGCTGGACCGCTACCCGCTGGACGCGTCGATTTTGTTCTCCGATATCTTGACCGTCCCCGACGCCATGGGCCTGGGCCTGTCCTTCGCCCAAGGCGAAGGCCCTAAGTTCGCCAAAGTGGTGCGCGACGAAGCCGCGGTGGCCGAATTGGCCGTGCCCGATATGCACAAGTTGCAATATGTGTTTGACGCGGTCACCAGCATCCGCAAAGCCTTGAACGGCCGGGTTCCCCTGATTGGTTTTTCCGGAAGCCCCTGGACCCTGGCTTGCTACATGGTGGAAGGCGGCGGCTCGGACGACTACCGTTTGGTGAAAAGCCTGATGTACAGCCGCCCGGACCTGATGCACCGCATCTTGGCGGTCAATGCCGACGCCGTAGCCCTCTATTTAAATACCCAAATTGAAGCCGGTGCCCAAGCGGTGATGGTGTTTGACAGCTGGGGCGGGGTGTTGGCCGATGGCGCTTTCCAAGAATTCAGCCTAGCCTACACCCGCCGTGTCTTGGCGCAGCTCAAGCGCAGCCACGACGGTGCCATCATTCCCCGACTGGTGTTCACCAAGGGCGGCGGTTTGTGGCTGCCCGAGATGAAAGACCTGGACTGCGAGGTGCTGGGCTTGGACTGGACCATGAACCTGGGCACCGCCCGCCGTTTGGTGGGCGGCGAAGTCGGCGGCCCTGGCAAAGCGCTGCAAGGCAACATCGACCCCAACATCTTGTTTGCGCCACCCGCGCAAATCGCCACTGAAGTGCATCGCGTGCTCGACAGCTTTGGTAAGCCCCACACCGACCCCAACACCACCGGCCCGACCCACATCTTCAACCTCGGTCACGGCATCAGCCAGTTCACGCCACCCGAGCATGTGAGCGCCTTGGTCGAGGCGGTGCACAGCCACTCGAAAACCCTGAGACAGCGGGTGCGTTGAGCCTGTTTTGGGACCTAAAAGCAGCACACGAAACCTCACTTATGCACAAAATTTTGGTGTGACATCAACTAAGGGCTTACACCCTGAAAAAAATTTAATGTCCCTCAGTATTTACGTAAGTGATTGATTCATAACAAAACCAAGGACTGCTGAATTTTCGGGCAATGTGTTCAAAACCTTGTCAGATCGGGCTTTCGGCGATAGTCTGACAAGCTGTCAACAAAGTTATCCACAGAATTTTGGGATGACTGCCAAAGTCCCTTGTCAATCAACCACTTAGCGGCATTTATGAAGTTTGTTCTGAAAAACGATCCGCAAATGGGGGCTTGACACCGTGGTCGACATTTCCGTACTGCTCCCCACACCGGCTTACAGCCGGTTGAGCGGCCCCTTGAGTTACAGCCACAGCCACAGTTTGCCTGCAGGCAGTTTGGTGCGCGTGCCCCTGGGTCAGCGCCACAGCCTGGGGCTGGTCTGGCATGCGCCACAAGCGCCCGCACCAGCAGCCATGGCGCTCAAACCCATCGAGCAGGTGCTCGAAGGCATTGCGCCCTTGTCAGCCGATTGGCTCAAGCTGGTTGATTTCGCTGCCCACTATTACCAACGCAGCTTGGGCGAATTCGCGCTGGCCTGTTTGCCGCCGCAATTGCGCGATCTGAGCCAGGAGCAACTCGCACGGAAGTTGAAAAAACGCAGCAAAATCAAGGGCTTGCAAGCCCCGAACGACGGGCTCTCCCAGCCGGTGTTGACCCCTGAGCAAGCCCAAGTGCTGGAGCGCATGGCCCAAGAGGCGGGCCCATTCGTGCTGCACGGCAACACCGGCAGCGGCAAAACCGAGGTGTATTTGCGCCGCGCCGCCCAGGTGCTGGCGGCCGATCCGCAAGCCCAGGTGCTGATGCTGGTGCCCGAAATCAACCTCACACCCCAACTCGAAGAAAGGGTGCGCCAGCGCTTTGCCCAACTGGGCGAGGCGGCCATCGTCACCCTGCACAGCGGCATGACCCCGGCGCAACGCCTGGACCACTGGCTGAGTGCCCACACCGGCCAGGCCCGGCTGCTGTTGGGCACACGCATGGCGGTGCTGGCGTCGTTGCCGCATTTGAAATTGATCGTGGTCGATGAAGAACACGACCCCAGCTACAAGCAACAAGAAGGCGCGCGCTACTCGGCGCGCGATTTGGCGGTCTACCGCGGCCAGTTGGAGGGCGCGCAAGTGATCTTGGGCTCGGCCACACCCTCTTTGGAGAGCTGGCACCACAGCCGCGACGCGGTGGCGGGCGAGCCCGCGCCGCGTTACCAGCGCCTGTCCATGCCCAGCCGTGTCGGCGACGCGGCCCTGCCCCAACTGCGGCGGGTGGACATGAACCACCAACCGCGCAAAACCCTGGTGTCTGCGCCGCTGTTGGCCGCCATGCGCGAACGCCTGGCCCGGCAAGATCAGGTGCTGGTGTTGCTGAACCGCCGCGGTTATGCACCGGTGTTGCACTGCGCGTCATGCGGCTGGAAAAGCGAATGCCCGCATTGCAGTGCCTACCGGGTGTTTCACAAGACCGACCGCAGCCTGCGCTGCCACCATTGCAGCCTGACCCAGCCCGTGCCGCGTGCCTGCCCCGGCTGCGGGAATCAAGACATTGGCAGCTTTGGCCACGGTACCGAGCGGCTGGAAGAACACCTGGCCGAGCTGTTGGTGGACATGAAACGCCCGGATGGCTCGGCCCTGCGCATCGCCCGCATTGATGCCGACTCGACCCGCTTGAAAGGCGAATTGGTGCGCCAACTGGCCGAGGTGCATGACGGCGATGTCGATGTGCTGGTGGGCACCCAGATGGTGGCCAAGGGCCACGACTTTCGCCGCGTCACCCTGGTGGCCGCGCTCAACCCCGATGGCGCTTTGTTTTCCTCGGACTTTCGCGCCCCCGAGCGCTTGTTCGCCCTGTTGATGCAAGCCGCAGGACGGGCTGGGCGCGACGCCGCCATGTCCACCGCCAATCCCTGCGAGATGTGGGTGCAAACCTTCCACCCGGCCCACCCGCTGTTTGACACCTTGAAGCAACACGACTTTGCTGCTTTCGCCGCGCAACAGCTGGAAGAGCGTCGCCAAGCCGGCCTGCCGCCCTTCACCTTTCAGGCTTTGGTGCGGGCCGAGGCGCGCAGCCAAGAAGCCGCGCAAGGTTTTTTGAACGCCGCGGCCGAGGCCGGTCAGACCTGGCTGGGCGAGTTGGAGCTGCCTGTCACGCTCTACCCTGCCGTGCCCATGAGCATGCAGCGGGTGGCCAATGTCGAGCGTGCCCAAATGCTGATCGAATCCACCTCCAGGCCAGCCTTGCAGCATTTCCTGGCCGCCTGGCAGGCCGATTTGCAGCACCTGCGCACCCAGCACAAAGCGGTGATGCGCTGGGCCATTGACGTGGACCCGTTGGCGATTTGAGTGGATGACCCTTTTTGTGCCGGTGCAGGGCTCGGTAAGATCCCCCTGCCGATGACCGCTTCTCCATGACCGCCTCTCTCAACCTCCCCCAACTCGAAGCGGTCCACCATGTGCAAGGGCCTTGCCTGGTGCTGGCCGGTGCGGGCTCTGGCAAAACACGGGTCATCACCCACAAAATTGGCCACCTGATTCAGCTGGGGCTGGCACCCGAGCGCATCGCCGCCATCACCTTCACCAACAAAGCCGCTGCCGAGATGCGCGAACGCGCCAAGCAGTTGGTGGGGCGCGACGCGCAAAAAGTGGTGATTTGCACCTTCCACGCCTTGGGCGTGCGCATGTTGCGGCAAAACGGCGACGCCCTGGGCCTGAAAAACAACTTCAGCATTTTGGACACCGACGACGTCACCTCCATCTTGAAAGACGCAGGCGGCACCACCGACGCGGCCACGGCGCGCCAATGGCAGTGGGCGATCAGCCTGTGGAAAAACCAGGGCCTGAACGCCGCCATGGCCGAGGCGCAAGCCAGCAATGACAACGAGCGCATCACCGCCCGCATCATGGCGCGCTACGAGGAGCGCCTGACCGCCTACCAAAGCGTTGACTTTGACGATTTGATCGGCCTGCCCTTGAAACTGCTGCAACAACACGAAGCGGTGCGCGAGCAGTGGCAGCAGCACATGGGCCATGTGCTGGTGGACGAGTACCAAGACACCAACGCCACCCAGTACGAGGTGTTGAAACTCTTGGTGGGTGAGCGGGCCCGTTTCACCGCGGTGGGGGACGACGACCAGTCGATCTACGGTTGGCGTGGTGCCACTTTGGACAATTTGCAGCGCTTGCCGCAAGACTTCCCCGCGCTGAAGGTGGTGAAGCTGGAGCAAAACTACCGCTCCACCAGCGCCATCTTGCAAGCGGCCAACAATGTGATCGGCCCCAACCCCAAGCTGTTCCCCAAAACCTTGTTCAGCGAGTTGGGTGCGGGCGAACCGGTGCGGGTGATCGACGCCGACAACGAAGAACACGAGGCCGAGCGGCTGGTCAACCGCATCCAAAGCCTGCGGGCCGGCAACGACACCGGCGAGGGCGTGAGCCAATTTCGCGACTGGCGGCATTTCGCGGTGCTTTACCGCGCCAACCACCAGTCCCGCGTGCTGGAAAAAGCCTTTCGCAAAGCCGCCATTCCCTACAAGGTCTCAGGCGGGCAAAGTTTTTTCGACCGTGCCGAGATTCGCGACCTCTGTGCTTGGCTGCGCCTGTGGGTGAACAACGATGACGACCCGGCGTTTTTGCGCTGCGTCACCACGCCCAAACGCGGCATTGGCCACACCACCTTGCAAAAACTCGGCGAATTTGCCAACCAATACCGCATCAGCCTGTTTGAAGCGGTGTTCAGCCACTCACTCGGCGCAGCGCTGCCCGCCAAAGCGGTGGGCAGTTTGCTGGCCTTTGGCAACGAGGTCAACGATTTGCAATTCCGTGCCCGCCACACCCAAGGTGCGGAGGACGCGATGGCGCTGTTGACCCAATGGTTGAAAGACATCGATTACGAAAAGCATTTGTACGACAGCGAAGAAAGCGAAAAGCTGGCCGCTGCACGCTGGACCAATGTGCTGGATTTCATCGACTGGATGGCCAAGCGCTGCGGCGGCGAGGTGGACGACGCCGCGGGTGTGAGCCTGGTGAGCGAAAGCAAAACTTTGCTGGAAGTGGCGCAAACCATCGCCCTCTTGTCCACACTGTCCGAGCGTGAAAAAGACCAAGACGTGGTCACCCTGTCCACCTTGCACGCCGCCAAAGGTTTGGAATGGCCGCACGTGATGATGGCGGGTGTCAACGAAGGCTTGCTGCCGTTCAAGCCCGAGGATGACGGTGTGAGCTTGCAGCAAGACGCCTTGAACCTGACGCGCATTCAGGAAGAGCGACGCCTGATGTACGTGGGCATCACCCGCGCGCAGCGCAGCCTGGTGGTGAGTTGGAGCCGCAAGCGCAAAAAGGGCCGCGAGATGGTGAGCGCCCTGCCAAGCCGCTTCATCGGTGAAATGGCGCTGGACGTGGCGACCGTCAAAGAAGACCCGATGGCCAAGCTGCGCGCCTTGCGGGCCGAGTTTGCGAAAAAAGTGGAAGAGGAAAAGGCGCTAGAAAAGCAAAAATAACACTAAATACAACAATAAATACAGTTTATTGGTTGTTTAATAAGTTAAATATTGAATAAATGTCACTATAAGGTATTATAAAAATCTTTCATTTTCGGGAGTTTTTTATGAAATCTTGTTACTCGGCCATCTTCGCAGCGCTTTGCACTTTGTCAGTCTCAGCCTTCGCAGAAGGAACCCCGTTCACAGGACCATCCGTTGGAGCTAGTTTTGCCTATCAGGCCGGTGTTGTAGCCCTTGAAACCATTGACGGCATTGGGCAAAACTCCACTGGTGTTGGTATAAATGGCTCATACGGACTGGCCCTGAATGAAAATTCAGTGGTGTTGCTGGGTTTTGATTACCAACTCAGCGACATCAAAAGCGGCCAATTGGGCGGTGTAGGTTCAGCGAAATTAGAAAAAGCTTATGCGCTTTCTGTTGCTCCAGGTTTTCTCATCAACAGCCAAGCCTTGGCTTATGTGAAATTGAGCTTCGAAAGTGCTGATGTCACTGCAGACACATCAAGCGAAAAGTTCAAAGGTACTGGCCTTGGTTTTGGTCTCCGATCAGAACTCAATAAAAGCACTTACTTGAGCGCCGAAATCAAACAAGTCAAATACGACTCGAAAATCATTGAAGGCATTACCGTCAAACCCACCACCACCATGGGCACCGTAGGTATTGGTTACAACTTTTAATGAAACAACAAGGTGCTGGATCTATTTGCCAGCACCTTTTGGTGTGAATGGCGTGGCATTTGTCGACTGCTGAACTGCCAAGTTAACTCGCATTCATCTGGTGTGGTTGCAGTTCCACTGCTTGAATGGGTCAGTGAAAATCACCCCATGAGCGACTTCGTTGAATTCCTAGAAGAAGTATTTGCCGAGTTCGGCCCCATCACCACCCGCCGCATGTTTGGTGCGCATGGCATTTACCAAGATGGCCTGATGTTTGGCCTGCTGGCACAGGGTCGTCTGTATTTGAAAACCGACGCGGTCAACCTGCCCGCGTTTGAAGCGGTGCATTCCGAGCCGTTCACGTTCGAGCAGCGCGGCAAGCCGGTGAAGCTGTCTTATTGGCGCGCGCCCGACTTCATCTTGGACGACCGCGAACAGGCGGCGGCTTGGGCGCACAGCGCGTTTGCAGCGGCCATGCGCGCGCAAGAAGCCAAAGAACGGCATGCTGCGCCGCCTTGGCGGCGCAAGTAACTGCGTCACATTGACCTGTGAGGGCGATTTGGTTACAGTTTTCACACATAAGCTGTGTGGGAAACGCCATGAACATCACCCTTTCTGCCGACCCTCAAACCGTTGAAAAAGCCCGTTTGGCGGCGCAGCGTATGGGCAAAAGCCTCAACCAGGCGGTGCGCGACTATTTAGAACAGCTCGCAGGCAGCGCTGACCGCGATCAAGATTGGACCGATTTTGCAAACCGCTGCACAACCGCTGGCGGTGAGTTGAAGGGCTGGCGCTTTGACCGCGAACAGGCCCATGAGCGCTGAACACAGGGCGCGTGAACCACGCCCCTTCGTTCCTGCCAAGGGGCGCTGCTTCATCGACACCAATGTGCTGGTTTATGCACATGCCAGTGACGAACCCTTCAAACAATCGCGTGCGCTGAGCCTGCTGGGTTTGCTGCACGCCCAAGGCCGTGCAGTTTTGTCCACCCAAGTGTTGCAAGAGTTTTGCAATGTGGCTTTGAAAAAATTGGGCATGAACACCCTGCAAGTGCAAGCCCAATTGCACTTTTTGAAACAACTGGATGTGGTGATGCTGACACCAGAGCTGATGAACCAGGCGCTGGATCTGCATCAACAACACCGGCTTTCTTTTTATGACGCCATGATCGTGAGTGCGGCCCATGCCAGCCACTGCTCCACCCTGTACAGCGAAGACTTCAACCCGGGCGAAGTGTTGCGCGGTGTGAAGCTGGTGAACCCATTTGCACAACTGTCCTAAGTCACCCTGAGCATGGGCTTGTCAGCCTGCCGCGCTGCCACCTCACCCACCACCGCCGCTTGGGCAAAGCCGTGTTGCTGGAACACCGCCATCACCTGGTTCAAGGCCGCAGGGGCGCAGCTCACCAAGAGGCCACCGCTGGTCTGCGGGTCGCTCAACAGCGCTTGCTCCACCGCCCCAAAGCCTGCGGGCAATGCCACTTCAGCGCCATAACCGGCCCAGTTGCGCCCCGACGCCCCGGTGACGAAACCCTGGACAGCCAGTTCCCGCACGCCTGCAAACACAGGCACCTGCGCCCAGTTCAGGTGCACATCCAACTGAGCGCCACGGGCGATTTCCAGCACATGCCCCGCCAGTCCAAAACCGGTCACATCGGTCAAGGCATGAACACCTTCGAGGGCCGCCAAATCGGGGCCCGCGGTGTTGAGCTGGGTGGTGGAGGCGATCATTTGCGCATAACCCGCACTGGAGAGTTGTTCTTTTTTCAAGGCGGCTGACATCACGCCCACACCCAAGGGCTTGCCCAGCACCAATACGTCCCCCACTCGCGCCGAGGCATTGCGCTTGATGCGCGAGGGATGCGCCAAGCCCAAGGCCACCAAACCGTAAATCGGCTCCACCGAATCGATGGTGTGACCGCCTGCAATCGGAATGCCCGAGGCCTGGCAGACGCTGTGACCGCCTTCCAAGATGCGGCCGATGGTCTGGGTGCTGAGCACATTGATCGGCATGCCCACCAGCGCCAGCGCCATGATGGGTGTGCCGCCCATGGCGTACACATCGCTGATCGCGTTGGTGGCGGCGATGCGGCCAAAGTCAAACGGGTCGTCGACGATGGGCATGAAGAAATCGGTGGTGGCGATCAGCGCTTGGTGGTCGTTGAGCTGGTAGACCGCGGCGTCGTCCGCCGTGTCGATGCCGACCATGAGTTGCGAAGGCATGGGAAAGCTGGGCATGGCGGCCAAGATGTCGCGCAACACGCCAGGTGCGATCTTGCAACCGCAGCCCCCGCCGTGGGCCAAGGAGGTGAGTCGGGGTTCGGTGCTGTGTGTGGGGGTCATGCGGGAAATCTACCATGCACCCCATGAGGCACCTCTCTATGATGGCCGCTTCAGTCTTGCCCCAGGCCAGCGCCCACCGGAGAGTTGTTTGGAAGTTTCATTTGTCGAAGAAATCAAGTCCTTGCGTTTGGGCGACGGTGACACTTTCCACGGCGAAGGCATCTTGGCGGTGACCAAGGCCTTGCTGCAATCGGGCGTGGCTTATGTGGGCGGCTACCAAGGCGCACCGGTGTCGCACCTGCTGGATGTGATGGTGCAAGCCCAACCCCTGATGGACGAACTCGGCGTGCATGTCGAAGCCTGTGCCAACGAAGCCTCGGCCGCAGCCATGCTGGGCGCGAGCATCCACTACCCGCTGCGCGGCGCGGTCACTTGGAAATCGATCGTGGGTACCAATGTCGCCTCCGACGCCCTGTCCAACCTGGCCTCACCGGGTGTGGTGGGTGGAGCGCTGATTGTGGTGGGCGAGGACTATGGCGAGGGTGCCTCGGTCATCCAAGAGCGCAGCCATGCCTTTGCCCTCAAAAGCACCTTGTGCTTGCTCGACCCACGCCCCGAACTCGGCCACATGGTGAACATGGTGGAACACGGGTTTGCGTTGTCCGAGGCCAGCAACATGCCGGTGATGCTCGAGTTGCGCATCCGTGCCTGCCATGTGCGTGGCAGTTTCCAGACCCGCGACAACCAAGCGCCCCCTCTCTCCACGCGCCACTGGATGCGCGAACCGGCCCGCTTTGACTACAACCGCTTGGCGCATCCGCCAGTCACCTTCCAGCACGAGAAACGCAAGTTGGCAGAGCGCATCCCCGCCGCCCGCGACTACATCGTGAAACACGGCCTGAACGAACACCTGCCCGGTGCACAACACCCCGACTTGGGGTTGGTGGTGCAAGGCGGTTTGTACAACGCGCTCTTGCGCAGCTTGCAGCAACTGGGGCTGGCCAACAGCCTGGGGCAGACCGACATTCCCATCTTGGTGCTGAATGTCACCTACCCCTTGGTGCCCTCGCAAGTGGCGTCTTTTTGCCAAGGCAAACGCGCTGTGTTGGTGGTGGAAGAAGGCTCGCCCGAGTACATCGAGCAAGACATCGCCACCCAACTGCGCCGCGCCAACATCCCCACCCCTTTGCATGGCAAAGACCTGCTGCCCGGTGCTGGCGAGTACAGCGTGGAGGCCCTGATGGGCGGCTTGCTGCAGTTTGTCGATCGCTACTTGCCCACGCACCCAAGCGCGGCCAGCACCTGGTTGAAAGACCTGCATGCGCGACGCAGCCAAGTGGCCGAGATGCTGGGCCAAGCCCTGCCACCGCGCCCACCGGGGTTTTGCATCGGCTGCCCCGAGCGGCCTGTGTTTTCTGCCTTGAAACAGGTGCAGCAAGACATCGGCGCGGTGCATGTGGCGGCCGACATCGGCTGCCATGCCTTGGGCACTTTCGAGCCGTTCAACACTGGTCATTCCATCTTGGGCTATGGCATGAGCTTGGCGTCTCGCGCCGGGGTCTCGCCGATGATGCAAGGCCGCACCTTGGCCATCATGGGGGACGGCGGTTTTTGGCACAACGGTTTGTTGACCGGGGTGCAAAGCGCCTTGTTCAATGGCGACGACGCGGTGCTGCTGATCTTCAAAAACGGCTACACCTCGGCCACCGGTACCCAAGACATCATCTCCACACCCGCGCAGGCCCAAGCCGCTGCCAGCGAGCCCCTGCCCAACATGACGATCGAAGCCACCTTGCAAGGCCTGGGCGTGCAGTGGCTGAAAACCGTGCACACCTACGAAGTAGACCGGGTGAAAGCGCTGCTGAAAGACGCGTTCACCTCGGAATTCAATGGCTTGAAAGTCATCATCGCCGAGGGCGAATGCCAGCTTGAGCGCCAGCGCCGCATCAAACCCCAGCTGGCCCAGCTACGCGCCCGTGGTGAGCGGGTCGAGCGGGTCAAGTACGGCGTCGACGAAGACGTGTGCAACGGTGACCATGCCTGCATCCGCCTCTCGGGCTGCCCCACCCTCACCTTGAAAGACAACCCCGACCCCTTGAAGGTCGACCCGGTGGCCACGGTCATCGACGGCTGTGTCGGCTGCGGTTTGTGCGGTGAAAACGCCCACAGCGCCACCTTGTGCCCCAGCTTTTACCGTGCCGAGATGGTGCAAAACCCAGGACCGCTGGAGCGGCTGTGGGCGGGTGTTCAACAACGCCTGGTTCGCGCATTGCAAACCGCATGACACAACCCATCACCCTGTTGATTTGCGCCCTGGGCGGCGAGGGCGGCGGCTTGCTCAGCGAGTGGCTGATGAACACCGCACGCCTGGCCGGCTACCCCGCGCAAAGCACCTCGATCCCAGGTGTGGCGCAACGCACCGGGGCCACCACTTATTACATCGAGGTGCAGCCCACACCCTTGTCTGCCTTGGCCGCAGCACCGGTGTTCAGCCTGAACCCGGTGCCCGGTGCGCTGGATGCCTTGCTGTCCTCGGAGTTGCTGGAAACCGCTCGGCAAATTTCCTTGGGCATGGTCTCGCCCGAACGCACCCGAGTGTTCAGCTCGACCGCACGCGCCCTCACCACCTTGGAGCGCATGCCCTTGGGCGATGGCCGCTTGGACAGCGCGGCCTTGGCCAAGCTGGTGGAAGACTGGAGCCACAGCGCGCAACTCTGGGACTTTGGCGAGATGGCGCGTGCCAATGGCACCTTGGTGAGCGCGGTCATGCTGGGCGTGGTGGCGGGCAGCGGCTTGTTCCCGTTTGCGCGCGAACACTTTGAAGCCAGTTTGCAGGCCAGCGGTGCCCACAGCGCCGCGAGTTTGCGCGGCTTTGCCCAAGCCTATGCACGGGTGCAAACCGGCGTGGCCTTGCACGAGATGCTGCAGGACGAGGACGCCTCGCAGTCGCGGCCCCCGCATTCGCCCCTTAGCGCGTCCCCTACCTCGCCCCAAGCCACGGCCCATGTCACACCCACCCGGCCTGCCAGCGTGCAAGCCCTGCCCCCGTCGGTGCAAGACATGGCCGCTCTGGGCCATGCGCGTTTGCTGGACTACCAGTCAGCCGCCTATGCCGCTTGGTACCTGCAGCGCTTGCGCGACGTGATCGCTTTGGATGACGCCAGCCACAGCGCCAGCCGCGAGGTGGCGCGTTGGTTGGCCTTGTGGATGGCGTTTGACGACATCGTGCGGGTGGCCGATTTGAAAAGCCGCGCCAGCCGCATGCAGCGCGTGGCCGCCGAGGTGAAGGTGCAGCCCGGCGAACTGCTCAAGGTCTACGACCATTTCAAACCCGGTGTGCCCGAAATCGCAGCGCTTTTGCCGCCTGCCTTGGCCAAACCCTTGCTGCGCTGGGACGCCCAACGTGTGGCGCGCGGTCAAGCGCCTTGGGCCTGGGCAATCAAGATCGGCAGCCACTCGGTGTGGGGCATGTTGTGCTTGCGGGCCTTGGCCAGCTTGACATGGCTGCGCCCACACGGCAGCCGGTTTGCGCAAGAACAAGCCGACATCGACCAGTGGTTGCAAGCCGTGCGGCGTGGTTTGCAACAAGACGCTGCGCTGGGTCTGGCATTGGCGCGTTGTGGCCAACTCATCAAAGGCTATGGCAGCACCAACGAACGCGCCAAGCGGCATCTGCAACACATCTTGGCGTCCAGCAGCGCATGGGATGCCGCCGCCGTGAACCAAGCTCTGACGGCCGCATTGCAAGACGAAGGCGGGGTCGCCCTGAACCAACAATTGAAAGCCTTGGGTGCACCGCCCTTGCCGGTGGGTGTGCAACCGCTGCGCTTTGTACGCAATGCCACCCGCGTGAACCAACCCTGACCCGCCGCCATGAAAACACCTCCCAATCTGTTCAAGCAAGCCCTGCAGCAACTGCGCCCACAAATCGGCTGCTGGATGTCGCTGACCCACACCGATGCCGCCGAAATTTGCGCGCTGGCCGGTTTCGATTGGCTGGTGATCGACGGCGAGCATGGCCCCAACGACCTGCAAACCATCCGCGCCCAACTGCAAACCCTGGCCGCCTATCCGCACAGCCACCCGGTCACCCGCCTGCCAGTGGGCGACACCGCCTTGATCAAACAGTACCTGGACCTGGGCGCCACCAACCTGCTGGTGCCCATGGTGGACACACCCGAGCAAGCCGCCCAGTTGGTGCAGGCCTGCCGCTACCCGCAAGCCGATGGCGGTGGGGGTGTGCGCGGCATGGCAGGTGCACGCGCCTCGCGCTGGGGCCATTGGGAAGACTACGTGCATGCGGCCAATGAGCAGGTTTGTCTGATCGTGCAAGTCGAGTCGCGCTTGGGGCTCAGCAACCTGGACGCGATCGCTGCCACCCCCGGGGTGGACGCGGTGTTCATGGGCCCGGCCGATTTGTCGGCGTCCCTCGGTCATGTGGGCCAACCGAGTCACCCCGAGGTGGTGGCGGTGATCGACGAGGCGATAGCCCGCATTCGCCAACTGGGCAAAGCACCCGGTGTGATCGCCACCAGCCATGACCTGGCCATGCATTATTTGGCTGCAGGCGCGGTGTTCGTGGCGGTGGGCATCGATGCGCAAATTCTGATGCGTGGCACCCGCGATCTGGCAGCCCAATTCAAACAGCAAGCCACCGGCGCAGCCAGCAGCGGCGCTTATTGAACCCAAGGCCGTGGTCCTCGACCAAGGGCAGACACCGAGGGTCAATCCAACGCTTCTCGGTTATCCTGTTTTCTGTTGTCAATCCTTTGTCATTCGGTCTTTGTTCATGAACCATTCTGCTTCTTTCACACCGCGTCGCCTCCTGATCAGCCTGCTCGCCTGCCTGCCCTTGGTGGCCATGGCGCAAGACAAAACCCAGCAGGTGCGCGTCTCCACCTGGGTGCCTGCCCAACACGCCTTGAACCCCGCCATCCAAGCCTGGGCCGAGAGCATGAAAAAAGCATCGGGTGGCACCATCAACCCGACCCTGTTTCCCTCCGAGCAACTGGGCAAGGCCTTCGACCATTACGACATGGCGCGCGATGGTCTAACCGACTTTGCCTTTGTCAACCCTGGTTACCAGCCCGGGCGCTTCCCCATCTTCGCGGCCGCCTCGCTGCCGTTTGAAATCACCAATTCCAAAGCCGGTTCGGCCGCCATCGACGCCTGGTACCGCAGCTACGCAGTCAAAGAAATGAAAGAGGTGAAGTACTGCTTTGCCTTTGCCCACGACCCGGGTGCGTTCCATTCGCGCAAAAAAGTCGTGCTGCCCACCGATATCAAAGGCCTGAAGGTGCGCCCTGCCACCTCCACCGTGGGGCAGATGATCACCCTCTTGGGCGGCACCAATGTGCAAGCCTCTGCACCCGAAGCGCGTGACGCTATCGAGCGCGGCGTGGCCGACGCCCTGACCTTCCCCTGGGGTTCCTTGTCCTTGTTTGGCATCGACAAAGTGGTCAAGTACCACATGGACGTGCCGCTTTATGTCACGCCTTTCGTCATGGTGATGAACCTGGACAAATACAAAGCCTTGTCCACCGCACAAAAACAAGTGGTGGACCAGCACTGCAACCCCGAGTGGGCCGAAAAAGTCGGCACCGCCTGGGCTGATTTTGAAATCGCCGGTCGCACCAAACTCTTGGCTGACAAAGGCAACCGCGAGATTTACAGCCTCACCCCAGCTCAACTCGCTGCTTGGAAAACCGCGGTCGCCCCGGTGCAACAGCAATGGGCCGACGAGGTGAAAAAGCGCGGCGACGACCCTGCGCCCATCTTGAAAGCCTTGCAGCAAAGCCTGACCAAGTACAAATCGGCGATGTGAGCGGGCCATGAGCAACGCCCACCCCAAGAGCCCGTTCGACAAAATCATCGACACCATTGAATGGCTGGCGGCCTTGTTCGTCGGCATCGTGGCGTTCAATATTTTTTTGGCGGTGGTGCTGCGCAAATTCTTCGACACCTCCATCCCCGACAGCTACGACTTTGGCCGCATGCTGTTGGGCATCCTGATTTTTTGGGGCATCGCTGCCACCAGTTACCGTGGCAACCACATCACGGTTGACCTGCTGTGGACCTACGCGAATGCGCGCTGGAAACGCATCATCGACGTGTTCGCCACCTTGGTGCTGCTGTTGGTGGTGACGGTGCAAACCATCATGTTGTTTGACAAGGTGGCCATGACCTACCGTGACCATGTGCTGACCTACGACCTGAACCTGCCGACCTGGCCGTTTTTCGCGGTGGCCTGGATGGGCGATGTGTGCGCGGTGCTCTTGATCACCATCCGCACCTACCGCTTGCTGCGCGACCCCGAGGCCTTGACCCCCACCACCGGCACAGGACATTGACATGGATTGGATGAACCTCAGCCCGGATGCGGTGGCCTTGATCGGCTTTGTGTCTTTGTTTGCCCTGATGTTGTTGCGCGTGCCCGTGGGCATGGCCATGGGCCTGGTCGGCGTGTGCGGCTATGGTTACATCGCAGGCAGTGGACCGGCGCTGAAATTGATCGGCCAAACCTCGATGCGAACGGTGACCGATTACACCTTTGGCGTCATCCCAATGTTCATGCTGATGGGCGCCTTCGTGTCGGTGTCAGGCGTCAGCCGCGAGTTGTTCCGCGCTGCCAACGCCTTCATCGGCCATTTGCGTGGCGGCCTGGGTGTGGCCACGGTGGTGGCTTGCGGCGGGTTTGCCGCCATTTGCGGCTCGTCGGTGGCCACAGCCGCCACCTTCTCCTCGGTGGCCTACCCCGAGATGCGCCGCTTTGGCTACCCGCAGTCGTTTTCCACCGGCGTGATCGCTGCGGGCGGTACCTTGGGTGCCATGTTGCCGCCCTCCACCGTGCTGGCGGTCTATGCCATCTTGACCCAGCAAGACATTGGCAAGCTGTTCATGGCGGGCATCGTGCCGGGCATCCTGGCCATGCTGATGTATGTGTTGACGATTGTGATCATCGTCAAAGTGCGCCCCGATTGGCTGCCGCGCGGTGAGCACAAGTCTTGGGGGGAGCGCTTCGCAGGTTTGAAAGACGTGTGGGCGCCCTTGGTGTTGTTTGTGTTTGTCATCGGCGGTTTGTATGGCGGCTTTTTCACGCCCACCGAGGCCGGTGGCGTTGGGGCCACGGGTGCGTTTTTGCTGGGTGTGCTGCGCGGCAAACTCAACCGCGCCACCACCTTGGAGGCCTTGCTGTCAGCCACCCGCACCGCGGCCGCGGTGTTCACCGTGCTGATTGGCGCTTTGATTTTTGGCTACTTCCTGACCATCACCCAGGTGCCCCAAAACCTCACGGCGTATGTCAGCGACCTCGGGTTGGGCCGCTACCAGGTACTGGCGTTGATCATGGTGATGTACCTGGTGCTGGGCTGCTTGATGGACGCCATGGCCATGATCATCCTGACCGTGCCCATCATCTTCCCGATCATCGTGCAGCTGGGCTTTGACCCGATTTGGTTTGGCATCATCATCGTCATGACCGTCGAGCTGGGGCTGATTCACCCACCGGTGGGCATGAATGTGTTCGTCATCAAGAGCGTGGTGCCTGATGTGAGCTTCACCACCATCTTCAAAGGCGTCATTCCCTTTGTGCTGACCGATTTGCTGCGCTTGGTCATCTTGATCGCCTTCCCGGTCATCGCCTTGTGGCTGCCCGGGCAGATGGGCTGACTGCTTCGCTGCGCTCGCAGTGACGGTTTGTCATGGCGAGTGTGCACCTGGTCATTGCGAGCGAAGCGAAGCCATCCACCAAGACTGCTTCGCCCTGCGGGCTCGCAGTGACGGTTTGACAGGCGAGTGCACCTCAAGTCATGGCGAGCGAAGCGAAGCCATCTTCGGTCACAGCCCGATCACACCACCATCTTTTTTCCGCACTGCCACGGTCGCTGAACGCGGCCGTGTTTCGTCCACATAGTCGGGCCAGTTGGAGAATTTGGACGGCTCTTTCGGGTCGCTGCGGTCGCTGGGAGACTCGCCCGGGTGTTGGATGTTCAGAAACATCGTGGTGCCGTCCGGGGTGAACGACAAACCGGTGACTTCGCAGTTGGTGGGGCCTGTCAGAAAGCGCCGCACCTCGCCTGTCGCCAAATCGCAGGCCAGCAGTTGGTTGTTGCCAATGCGGGCAAATTCACCGTGACGCATTTGGGTGCTGTGCACATCGGTCTGGATCCACAACAAGCCGCCCGGTCCGATGGTGATGCCATCGGGGCAACCAAAAATATCGCCCTTGATATTGCCTTGGGCTTCGGCACGGGCATTGGCCGGGTCGCCCGCCAACAACAAGTGGTTCCATTGGAAGCGCAAACCATCAAAGTCACCCTGGTCGTGCCAGCGGATGATTTGGCCCATGGTGTTGTTGGCGCGGGGGTTGGCCGCGTCGACGCCGGGCTTGCCCAGATCCCCGCGCTGGCTGTTGTTGGTCAGGGTGCAATAGACCCAACCACTGGTGGTGTCGATGGTCAGCCACTCGGGGCGGTCCATTTTGGTCGCGCCCAGCGCATCACTGGCTTGGCGGGCTTTGATCAGCACTTCGCCCTGATCGGCGAAACCATTGGCCACGGTCAGTGGTCCCTGGCCATGCACCAAAGGCAACCACTGGCCGGTGCCGTCAGCGTCAAAACGCGCCACGTACAAGGTGCCGTGGTCCAGCAAATCGCGGTTGGCCTTGGCACCACCGGCTTGGATCTTGTCGCGGCTGACAAATTTGTAGATGTATTCGAAACGCGCGTCCTCACCGGAATACACCACGGCGCGCCCGTCCTTGGTTTGCGCGACCCAAGCGCCCTCGTGGGCACCGCGTCCGATGGCGGTGCGCTTGATCGGTGTGCTGTTGGGGTCCATCGGGTCGACTTCCACGATCCAGCCAAAGCGGTGCGGTTCGTTGGGGTGCAACTCGGCATTGAAGCGGGCGTCATGCGCCTCCCACTGGGTGTAACTCTTGCCCCGCAAACCCCAGCGTTTTTGGTGGGCCGAGGGTTTGTCGCCAGCGGCAAAGTAATTGGCCCAATTTTCTTCACCTGACAAATAGGTGCCCCATGGCGTCATGCTGCTGGCGCAGTTGTTCAAGGTACCCAGTACCTGGGTGCCCTGGGCGTCAGCCGCGGTGCGCATCATGGGGTGGCCAGCGGCCGGTCCGCTGATGCGCATGGGGGTGTTGGCGGTGATGCGGCGTGCCCATTGGGAGGGGCGCACCATCTGCCAAGCTTTGTCACCCCGCTTGACCTCGATGACTGAAATGCCATGTGCGTTTTGCGCTTTTTTCACCTTCTCAGCGGTCATCGGCTCAAAGCCGTCGGGAAACAGCAAACCCTCGTCGATGTACTCGTGGTTGATGACGAGCAAGCCATGAACAGCGCTGCCGTTCAAGGGGAAATAAACCAAGCCGTCGTGGTGCATGCCGAGTTGCACCGCTTGGTCGTCAGCGGTGTTGCTGGCGTCGGGTTTGTAGGCCGGCATCTTGCCGGCGATGCCCACGGGGTCGCCCCAGGGTGCCAGCACCTGCGCGACGTAATCAGCTGGCAATTCGATGAAATCACCCATGCCAATCGGCATGGCCTTGAAGCCGATTTTGCTGCGCGACTGGGCCAGCGCTTGGGGAGAGACCGAGGCCAACAAACCCAGCCACGCCGCCAATTGCAGCGTTTGCCGCTTGGCCGGGTCGGACACTTGGTGGATGCTGGGGTTGGCGGAGGTGTTGCTGTCCTCCATGCTGGAAAAGTCTTTGGCCATGGTGCTGGTGTGTGAAAAACAAAACGGCAAGTATGCCGCCCCACTGTGACTTTTCTGCGATCCCAAAAACAAAAACCCTTGGTGCGGTCGCAGCCAAGGGTTGTCATGCAGCGCGCTGGGCGCTGGGGGGAATCAGGAGGCGTTGAGGGTGAACATGCGGATGAGGATGACCAACACGGTGATCATGCCGCTGAATGCCACGATGCCGCCGAGGTACACCTTGGCCATTTTGTTTCGGGTTTGGAGCGCAACGCTTTCGTTCATGACCAACCTTTCAAAGTGTGTTCAGACATTAGGCTGTCAGTCTATCAGAACACCTTGAAATGTAAACCCCGCTACACAAGGGTTTCTACTGACGATGAATCACAAAGAATTCAAAAATGCCAGCAGGTCTTCGCGCTGGGCCTTGGGCATGGCCACGAATTTGTTCTTGGCGCTGGCCGCTTCGCCGCCGTGCCAGACGATGGCTTCTTGCAGATTACGGGCACGACCGTCGTGCAGCAGCGAGGTGCTGGCGTTGACTTGCTTGCTCAGACCAATGCCCCACAGGGGCGCGGTGCGCCAATCGGAGCCACCGGCTTTGAAGTCGGGACGGCCATCGGCCAAGTCAGGACCCATGTCATGCAGCAGCAAGTCGGTGTAAGGCTTGATTTTGCGGTTGGCCACTTGGGGCAGGTGGGCGGTTTTGCTGGTTTGCAATTCGCTCACATGGCAAGCCGCGCAGCCAGCCGTGTTGAACAACTGTTCACCGCGCTTGACCTCGGGCTTGTCTTTGTTGCGCTGCGCCGGGGCATCCAAGGTCATGGCCCAAAAACTGATCGCATCCCACATGTCGGGGCGCAGCTCAGTGGGGCCGACAATGGCCTCATTGCACTCTTTTTGCACCGCTGTGCAGTACTGGTCGGGGTACAAAGACGAAGTGATACCCATGTCGCCATGAAATGCGTCCGCGATTTGTTGGCGCACGCTGGGCTGATTAGCCTTCCAACCAAACCGGCCCAAGCTGGTTTTTTTCTGGATGTCGTCGCGCACATAGTTGGGTCGGCCATTCAAGCCCATGGCTTTTTGCTTGGCCGCGATGGCCAGGATGTCTTTTTCACTGACGGCTTCCAAATAGCCCAGACCCACCATGGCTTGGGAGTTGCGCAAGGACATCATCACGCCATCGCCCAAGGGGCCAAAGTTGAGGTTTTCCACACGCACCTTGGGGGCACGCAACTCCAGGGTTTCACCATCGGGAAAGGTGAAGGGTCGGGCAACCCAGTCGATGAACACCTCGGCTTCGCCAGCGCGCTGGCTGGTGTCTTTGCGGGTGACGATGTCAAACATTTGAATTTCGGTGCCGTAGTTGACATCGGCCTTGGGGCCGCCATGCGCGTTCTCACCCGGCACAGAAATGCGCAGCACGTGTTGCACCGCCAAGCTGCCACTGGTGTCCAAGGCGCGGCCACGGCCTGCGTTGACATGGCAAGCGGCACAGTTGGTGGCCAAAAACATCGGGCCCAGACCCCATTCACCACCGGCAGGACCAGGCAATGACAAATCCCAGGTGAGCGGGATGACCGGGTTGTTCACGGCCATCCAAAAATTGGTGAATACCTTTTCACCTTCCGCAAACTGCCGGAGTTGTTTGGCGCTTAAACCGGCCACAGGTTGTTTGTAAACGTTTTGCGGCAAGACGCTGGGCTTGGTGGCGGTTTGTGGAATGGCGCTGCCTGCGCCCAGGCTCAAACTCAAGGCCAACAAAGAAGACAACAGTTTTTTCACAGGCAGTTCTCCAAGGGGCGCAGGCTGATGGGCCGCGCTGATGTCCCATTTTGACAGCGATCGCGATGGTTTTCTTGAGGTGGCTCAATTCCCGTTGGGCAGCACCCAGAAAAAAACCCCTGACAGGGCTGTCAGGGGTTGATAGAGGTGGTGGCCTGGGACGGAATCGAACCATCGACACGCGGATTTTCAATCCGCTGCTCTACCAACTGAGCTACCGGGCCATCGGGCATGAACTATACCACCCTCGACAGGAAGTCGACAGTCTGTCGCGCAGAACATTTAATTTGAATGACGTGTGTCAAACAGCGAGAAGGGTGTTACGGTGAACAGGTGCTCATTACGACAACTGTCATCAGGGAGATCAACACATGACCTACCGTCAAAACGACATCCTGGCGCACCTCCCCCCTGATGAACTGGCCCAACTGGCGCCGCACCTGGAGTTGCACAGCTTGACCAAAGGCCAGGTGTTGTTCAGACACGGGGGCGCGATCACGCACATCCACTTCCCCGTGAGTGCCGTCATCTCGCTCAGCTTGCAACTCGCCGATGGTTTTGGCGCTGAAACCCAAATGTTGGGCCACAGCTGTTTGGTGGGTGTGGGTGGATTTGGCAGCGCCACCAGCAGCAGCACGGCCACGGTGAGCGTGGCGGGCTTGGCCTTTCGCGTGCCTTTGCTTGATTTTCAAAAGCAGTTCGCCCAAGGCGCTGGGCTGATGCGCAGTGTGCTGTGCCAAGTGCGCTTGGCCGGCTCCAACATGCAGCAATCCATTGTCTGCAGCAAACACCACTCCCTGACACAACAGTTGGCGAAATGGATGCTCAATATGCACGACAAAAATCAAGGCGATGTGCTGGACTTCAGCCACCAGGAGATTGCGCTGCTCTTGGGTTTTCGGCGAGAAGGGGTGACGGTGGCTTTGGGCCTGATGGAAGCTGCGCAGCTGATTGCCATGAAGTCCAAACAGATTGAATTGCGCAACCACAGCGCCTTGGAACAAGTGGCTTGCGAGTGCTACCAAGAGATGCGCAATCTGGAACCCTGCACCTCGTGAAGAAGTATCTCAGGGTGCCGCAGGTTGGAGTTTGTCGCGCTCGGCCTTGAACTGGTCATAGTCGGGCAGGCGCTGCGGATCGGGCAAGCTGGGCTCGCGGCGGATTTGCTGTTGCTGGCGCACACCCTCGTACACGCCCTGCTCGGTGATCAGACCGCAGGCGCTCAATAAACCCACCCCGCACAGGCAGACCCAGCGCCATCCTGTTTTGCTTTTCATGCCCCCACTGTAAATCCAAGGTCCAGGCCACAGGGCACAATGCAGGCCTGACTTTGAATGCCTTATGACTTCTCCCCCCCTGATTTGTGCCCACCTGACCAAACGCTTTGGCGACAACCTGGTGGTCGACGACCTGTCGTTTGAACTCCAAAGCGGTGAATGCCTGGGTGTGATCGGCCCCAACGGCGCAGGCAAAACCACCACCTTTCGCATGTGCCTGGGTCTGACCGCGCCCGACGCCGGCAGCGTCAACCTCTTTGGGCTGTCCATGCCCAAAGACGCCTTGGCCATCAAAGAACGTTTGGGCGTGGTGAGCCAGTTCGACTCACTCGACCCGGATTTTTCTTGCGCTGAAAACCTGCTGGTCTACGGTCGCTATTTCGGCATGCGCACGGCCGACATCCAAGCCCGCATTCCTGAACTGCTGACGTTTGCCGCCCTGAGCCACAAAGCCAACGCCAAGCCGGGCGAGTTGTCGGGCGGCATGAAACGACGCCTGAGTTTGGCGCGGGCCCTGATCAACAACCCCTCGCTCTTGCTGCTGGACGAGCCCACCACCGGCTTGGACCCGCAAGCCCGCCATCTGATGTGGGAGCGTTTGCAACAGCTGTTGCAACAAGGCAAATCCATTTTGCTGACCACGCATTTCATGGACGAGGCCGAACGTTTGTGCGACCGGTTGCTGGTGGTCGACCATGGCCGCAAGATCGCCGAGGGCAAGCCACGCGACCTGATCGCCGAGCATCTGGAGCCTGATGTGGTTGAGGTGTATGGCGGCGACACCCAGGCGCTGTCGCAAGGCGACTTGCGCACCCATGCTCAGCGCATCGAGGTCAGTGGCGACACCGTGTTTTTCTACACCCAGACCGCGCAACCTTTGTTGCAAGCCTTGAGCGCCTACCCTGGCGTGCGCAGCTTGCACCGCCCTGCCAATTTGGAAGATTTGTTTTTGAAACTGACCGGGCGGCAAATCCGCGAGGAGGGGTGATGCGCCTGCGTTTTTGGCCTGTGTTTTTGCGCAATTTTTTGGTCTGGAAAAAACTGCTGATTCCCTCCTTGATCGCCAACATCGCCGAGCCGCTGATGTGGCTGGTGGCCTTTGGCTACGGGCTGGGCGCTTTGGTGGGTGAGGTGCAACTGGGCGAGACCCCCGTGCCTTACATCGTGTTTTTGGCAAGCGGTTCGATTTGCATGAGCGCCATGAACGCGGCCACTTTCGAGGCGCTGTATTCGGCCTTTTCGCGCATGCATGTGCAAAAAACCTGGGACGGCATCATGAACGCGCCGGTGCGTTTGGACGATGTGCTGCTGGCTGAGATGCTGTGGGCCGCATTCAAGTCGCTGTTCACCGTGAGCGCGATCTTGCTGGTGATGATGGCCTTGGGCATCGTCCAGTCATGGAAGCTGTGGCTGGCCTGGCCGATCTTGCTGGGTGTGGGTGTGGTGTTCAGTTGCCTGGCGCTGATCTTCAATGCACTGGCCAAGGGCTATGACTTCTTCACCTATTACTTCACGCTGTTCCTCACGCCGATGATGTTTTTGAGTGGTGTGTTTTTTCCCCTGGACAACCTGCCGCTGCTGGTGCAGTGGGTGGCGCATGCCCTGCCCCTGACCCATGCGGTGGCCTTGGTGCGGCCGCTGTTTTTAGACCAGTGGCCCACGCAAGCGTGGCTGCATGTGGGCGTGTTGGTGGTGTATGGCAGCGTGGCCTGGGCGATTGCGCTGCACCTGACGCGCAAGCGGTTCAGGCAATAGCCGTTGCCAGCGCCGTCATGGCAAGCGCCGTCTTTGCGAGCGAAGCGAAGCCACCTTTAAAACTGCCGATCCGGCACATGCACCCGCAAGCCGTCCATGAAATATTCCACGACGATTTGACAGGCCAGACGGCTGTGCGCCTCACGCGGTGCGGCGACAAAGTCGAGCATGGCGAGTTCTTCGTCGCTGGGCCCGAGCAGCTCATCGGCCTGCGTGGCATCGATGTAGCAGTGGCAGGTACCACAGGTGCCGTTGCCACCGCACTCGGCCGTGAAGCCATCGACACCGCTGTCACGCGCTGCGCTCAACAAGGTTTGACCGTCCACAGCCGTGGCTTCTTGGATGGCCCCATGGGGGTGGATGAAATAGAGTTGGATCATCAGTCGGCGTAGACCCCAGCAGCTTTGATGATGGGGCTCCATTTGGCAATTTCAGACAGGACAAACCTGCGGTGCTCCTCGGGCGAGATGCGTTTGTCAGTGATCATCACCGCACCCAAGGCCTCTTGTTTTTTCACGAACGCGGGGTCGCTCAACACACTGCGCAGCGCTTCAAACCACTTGGCTTGCACCTCGGGCGACAAGCCCTTGGGTGCATAGCTGCCATGCCAGATGCTGACCTGGAAGCCCTTGACACCCAGCTCTTGCATGGTGGGCAACCCACTCAGCGATGGCAGGCTCAAGCGCTTGGACGAGGTGATGGCATAAGCCTTGACCTTGCGGGCATCGATGTAAGCCATGGTGTTGGTGGTTTGGTCGCACAGCAAATCAATTTGCCCGCCCATCAAATCATTGATGGCCATGGACACCCCTTTGTAGGGGATGCCCGCCATCTCGGTGCGCAGCGACGCCTGCCACAGCAAGCCACACAAATGCGAGGCCGAGCCAATGCCTGCGTTGCCCAGGTTCACCTGGTCTTTGTTTTTGGCGATCCAAGCGGTGAGTTGTTTGTAATCGTTGGCTTCCAAGCTGGGCCGTGCCACGATGGTCATGGGCACTTCGTGGATCATGCCGAGGTAGGTGAAATCGGTGTCGACCTGAAAGCCCGGCTTGCGCACCAGTGTTGGCATGGTGGCCATGCCGATGTGGTGGATCAGGATGGTGTGGCCATCAGGTGCGGCCTTGGCTACTTTTTGGGTGGCGATCGCACCGCCCGCACCCAACACGTTTTCCACCACCACGGTCGCGCCGCCCAAGGGTTTGCGCAGCGCCTCGGCCATGTCGCGTGCCAAACGGTCGGTGGGGCCGCCAGCGCTGAAAGGCACGACGATGGTGATCGGTTTGTCTTTGATCGGGAAGGTTTGCGCTGATGCACCCCAGCTCCAGCCCGTGAGAACCCAAGCCGAGACAAGCAAGGCGCTGGAGAACCAGTGTTTATTTGTAACTGCGCGCATCTTCAATCACCTTGCCGTCGTTGGGCAGGCTGCCAGGCGCTGCGAACAGCACATCGGCACGCAGCTTGGTGATGTCGCGCACCGCTTGCTCGATGGCGGCTTTCAAGGTGTCGCTTTGCTGCGCGGTTTCCACCTGCAACTGCATCTGGTCGTTGGCCATCTCACCCGTCACCACCAAGCGGGCTTTGCCCACTTCGGCAAAGCGCTTGACCACCTGATCGACTTGGCCAGGGTGCACAAACATGCCGCGCACCTTGGTGGTTTGATCGGCACGGCCCATCCAGCCTTTGATGCGCTGGTGGGTGCGCCCGCTCGGGCACGGCCCGGGCAACACGGCTGTGAGGTCGCCCGTGCCAAAACGAATCAGCGGGTAATCGGGGTTCAAGGTGGTCACCACCAACTCGCCCACCTCACCCTCGGCCACCAGGTCACCGGTGCCAGGGCGCACGATCTCGACGATCACACCCTCGTCCAACACCAGGCCCTCACGCGCCGATGTTTCATAGGCGATCAGGCCAATGTCGGCGGTGGCATAGCACTGGTAAGCATCGACGCCGCGCGCGATGAACCAGTCGCGCAGCGATGGCGGACAGGCCTCGCCACTGACCAGGGCTTTGCGCAAACTGGGGAGCTTCACGCCGGTTTCTTCGGCCTTCTCGAGGATGATTTTCAAAAAACTGGGCGTGCCGCAGTAACCCGCTGGCTGCAAATCGAGCATGGCTTGCAACTGTTGCTCGGTTTGCCCGGTGCCGCCTGGGAACACGCTGCAACCCAAAGCATGGGCGCCGCTCTCCATGATGGAACCGGCTGGGGTGAAGTGGTAGCTGAAGCAGTTGTGGATCAACTCGCCCGGGCGAAAGCCTGCGGCATACAGGGCGCGCGCCACGCGCCAGTAATCGGCGTGCCGACCTTCGGGTTCGTAAATCGTGCCAGGGCTGGCAAACACACGGGGCATGTCCGCGCCAAAACGAACGGCGGAAAAACCACCGAACACATCGCTGGCGCGCTGGGCTTGCTGACGCGCCAGCAACTCGTACTTGCGGGTCACGGGCAACTGGGCCAAGGCTTGGCGGCTGTTGATGTCCGCTGCCACAACGCCTTGCAAAATATCGGCAAAGGCCTTTGCATGCGTCATGGCATGGGCCACTTGACGGGGCAACGCCGCCATCAGGGCAGCCTCACGCTCTTGCGGGGCGCGGTGTTCCAGGGTGTTGTCGAATGAAGTCATGTCTAAGGGGGGTGTTCAAGCCAACCAGCGTTTGCGCCGTTTGTAGCTTTTCACGTCTTTGAAACTCTTGCGCTCACCACCGCCCATGCCGAGGTAGAACTCTTTCACGTCCTCGTTGTTGGCCAGATCGGCGGCCGCGCCGTCCATCACGATGCGACCCGACTCCATGATGTAACCAAAGTCGGCATAGCGCAGCGCCATGTTGGTGTTTTGTTCGGCCAGCAAGAAGGTGACGTTTTCCTTGTGGTTGAGGTCTTTCACGATGGTGAACACCTCTTCCACGATTTGTGGCGCCAAGCCCATGGAAGGTTCGTCCAACAACACCAAGCTGGGGTTGGCCATGAGGGCGCGGCCGATGGCGCACATTTGTTGCTCGCCACCCGAGGTGTAAGCGGCTTGCGAGGTGCGGCGTGTTTTCAGGCGCGGAAAGTAGTTGTAAACCTTCTCGAGGTTGGCGGCGATTTCGCCTTTGTCGCTGCGGGTGTAGCTGCCAGTGAGCAGGTTTTCTTCGATGGTCAGGTGGGCAAAGCAGTGCCGTCCTTCCATCACCTGCACCACGCCACGCTGCACCAAATCAGCAGGCGACAGGTTTTCAATCCGCTCGCCACGCAACTCAATGCTGCCCTTGGTCACCTCGCCACGCTCGCCCTTGAGCAAGTTGGAGATGGCGCGCAAGGTGGTGGTTTTGCCCGCACCATTGCCGCCCAACAGGGCGACGATGCCGCGCTCGGGCACCTGCAAGGACACGCCCTTCAACACCAAGATCACATGGTTGTAGATGACCTCGATGCCATTGACATTCAGAACGATGTTGGGCGTGCTCATGCGTATGTCCGGTTCAAACCATCAAGACTGGCAGTCTTGGCCAGTGCGGCGGGTGAGTTTTTTCTCGGCCGCGTATTTGTCAGCCGTGGCTTTCACCAGGGGCTTCAAAATTTGTTCGTCGGCCTGCATCCAGTCCGAGGTGAAGTCCCAGCTTTTGCCATTCCAAGTGTGGATACGGGTCCAAGCCGCGCCCATGTGGTCCATGCACGAGGTGCTGATCGGGCGCATCACGCCTTTGAAACCCAGTGCGTCGAGTTTGGCTTGGGTGAGGTTCAGGTTTTCCAAACCCCAGCGCACTTGCTCGCCGGTCATGACCTTGCCTTTGCCAAAACGCTCTTGAGCCGCGCGGATGCCTTCAATGCCAATCATGGCGCTCATCACACCGCGCAAATACAGCACCTGGCCCACTTCTTCTTTGGGGCCCGTGCCTTGGCCTTTGCCATGGATTTGGCTCAACAGTGTTTTGACGATGTCGGCATTGGGCTCGGCACCGTGCTGGATGGTCACCGCGTTGTAGCCCTTGGCACCGTCGGCCACGTCTTTCACATCAGGCTCGGCACCCGCCCACCACACGCCATACATTTTTTCGCGGGCATAGCCGGTGGCTTGCGCTTCCTTGATGGCGGTGGAGTTCATCACACCCCAACCCCACAAGACCACATAGTCGGGCTTGGACTGGCGCACCTGCAACCAGGTGGCTTTTTGCTCCACGCCAGGCGGCGTGACGGGCAGGAGTTGCAACTCGAAACCGTGGTTGCGGGCACGCTCTTGCAACAGCGGAATAGGCTCTTTGCCAAACGGGCTGTCGTGGTAGACCAGCGCGATCTTTTTGCCTTTGAGTGTGTCCAGGCCGCCTTGTTTTTTGGCAATGGCTTGGATGATGGTGTCAGCCGCCACCCAGTAGGTGCCCGCGATGGGGAAGTTCCACTTGAACACCGAACCGTCAGCGCTTTCACTGCGGCCATAGCCGATCGTCAGCACGGGGATCTTGTCGCCAGGGGCTTTTTCAGTGATGGCGAATGTGGCCCCGGTGGACAGGGTTTGCACAAAGCTGGGGTTCTTGCTTTTCAAACGCTCATAGCACTCGACGCTGCGGGCGGTGTCATAGCCGGTTTCGCATTCTTCATAAGCGATCTTGACGTTGTTGATGCCGCCCTTGAGGTTGACCAACTTCAGGTAATCGACAAAGCCATTGGCCCAAGGCGTGCCATTGGGCGCGTAAGGACCGGTGCGGTAGGACAGCACAGGCACGAACTGTTCTTTGGACTGTGCCAAGACCGGGTTGCCCGCGGTCAGCATCACAGCACCCAACAGCGCAGACAGCAACATCACTGGTTTTTTCATCTTCGTCTCCTTCAGTTCAATACGGGAAAGGCCAAACACGCATTTTTTGCTTGCCGATCGACCACAACTTGGCCAAGCCGTGCGGCTCGACGATCAAGAACCACACAATCAGGGCACCAAAAATCATCAACTCGGTGTGCGAGACCACGGTGGTCGACATCTCAAAGCCCACCAGGCCAGCGAACAGGGGCAAAAACTGGTTCAAAAAGATGGGCAGGATGACGATGAAAGCCGCGCCCAAAAAGCCGCCCATGATCGAACCCATGCCGCCAATGATCACCATGAACAAAAGGCGAAACGATTGGTCGACCGAGAAGGCACTGGGCTCCCACGCGCCGAGGTAGACAAAGGCCCACAAGGCACCGGCCATGCCAATGATGAAGGAGCTGACCGCGAAGGCCGACAACTTGGCGTACATCGGGCGAATGCCAATGACCGCAGCCGCCACGTCCATGTCGCGGATCGCCATCCACTCGCGGCCAATCGCGCCACGCACCAGGTTTTTCGCCAGCAAGGCCACCACACTCAACAGCAACAAGCAAAACAGGTATTTGCTTTCTGCGCTTTCAATCGGCAGGCCAAAGACTTGCAAATTGGACACCGACACCGAGCCCGAGGGCGTGTCCAAGGTGAACCACTTGATGCGCAAGAACATCCAGTCGGCAAAGAACTGAGCGGCCAAGGTGGCCACCGCCAGGTACAAGCCGCGCACCCGCAAACTGGGCAGGCCAAACAAAATGCCAAACACCGTGGCGCACAAACCGCCCAAGATGATGGCGGGAATCAGCGGCATGTCGGGGATGCGGGCGAAGAAGTTGTAAGCCCCATAAGCACCGACCGCCATGAACGCACCCGAGCCCAAGGAAATTTGGCCGCAATAGCCGACCAAGATGTTCACGCCCAAGGCTGCCATGGCCATGATGACGAAGGGGATCAGGATGGCGCGAAACACATAGTCGGTGGCGAACATGGGCACGGCGACAAAGGCCACCGCCAACAACAAGGCGATGAACCAGCGGTCTTGCAGGATCGGGAAGATCTGCTGGTCCGCTTGGTAGCTGGTTTTGAATTGACCGTTTTCTCTGTAGAACATGCTTACACCCGGTCAATGATTTTTTCGCCAAATAATCCTTGTGGGCGCACCAACAAGAACAGCAAGGCCAACACATAGGCGAACCAAATTTCGATACCGCCGCCGACATAAGGGCCCAAGAACACCTCGGAGAGTTTTTCGCCGACACCGATGATCAAGCCACCGATGATGGCGCCAGGCACCGAGGTGAGCCCGCCCAAAATCACCACCGGCAAAGCCCGCAAGGCGACGGTGGCGAGTGAAAACTGCACGCCGAGTTTGCTGCCCCAAATCATGCCGGCCACCAAGGCGACCACACCGGCCACACACCACACAATCACCCAAATGCGGTTCAAGGGAATGCCGATGGACTGCGCGGCTTGGTGGTCATCGGCCACCGCACGCAAGGCACGGCCGGTGCCGGTTTTTTGGAAAAACACCGACAACAAAGCCACCAGCAGCGCAGCAATGAGCGCGGCGATCAGGTCTTCTTGGTTGATCAAAATGCCGCCCTCGAACACCGACTCGAACGCCATGACGGGTTCTTTGGGCATGCCAATGTCGATCTTGTAAATGTCGCTGCCAAATATCGATTGGCCCAGGCCTTCCAGGAAATAAGTGATGCCCAAGGTGGCCATCAGCAAGGTGGTGCCCTCTTGGTTGACCAGGTGGCGCAGCACCAAGCGCTCGATCAACCACGCCACGATGAACATGACGCCACCCGCCAGCACAAAGGCGATCAGGTTGACCAGCATGACGCTTTGCAGACCCGTGGCCGCCGGGATCCATTCAGCAAAACGTGCCATGGCCAGCGCGGCAAACAGCACCATCGCGCCCTGCGCGAAATTGAACACGCCCGAGGCTTTGAAGATGAGCACAAAGCCCAACGCGACCAGGGAATACAACATGCCCGCCATCAGGCCGCCGAGCAGGGTTTCAAGAAAGAATGCCATGGGGGTCAATGTCCTGTGCCGAGGTAGGCGCTGATCACCTCGGGGTTGTTGCGCACCTCGTCAGGTGTGCCATCGCCAATTTTTTTGCCGTAGTCCAGCACCACCACCCGGTCGGAGATGTCCATGACCACGCCCATGTCGTGCTCGATCCAGACCACAGTGGTGCCAAATTCATCGTTCACATCCAAGATGAAGCGGCACATGTCCTGCTTTTCTTCGACGTTCATGCCAGCCATGGGCTCGTCCAGCAGCAGCACCTGCGGCTCCAAGGCCAAGGCGCGCCCCAAGTCCACCCGTTTTTGCAAGCCATAGGGCAGTTGGCCCACGGGGGTTTTGCGGTAGGGCTGGATTTCCAGGAAGTCGATGATTTCTTCCACCCGTTTGCGGTGCTCAATTTCCTCGCGCTCGGCAGGCCCCAAGCGGATGGCTTGCATCAGCAAATTGCTTTTCATGCGCAGGTTGCGCCCGGTCATGATGTTGTCGAGCACGCTCATGCCCTTGAACAAGGCCAGGTTTTGGAAGGTGCGCGCCACGCCCATGACCGCCACTTGGTGGCTGTCCATGTGGCTGAAGGTTTGACCACGGAAAGTGATTTGCCCGTGCTGCGGGGTGTAAACACCGTTGATGCAGTTGAGCATCGAGCTTTTGCCCGCACCGTTGGGGCCGATGATGGCGCGGATTTCATGCTCGCGCACATTGAAACTGATGTCGGACAAGGCCTTGACGCCACCGAAACTCAGCGAAATGTTGTTCACGTCCAGGATGACGTCACCGATGTGCTTGCTCATGCGGCCCGCCCCACGGGTGCAAAGGTTTTGGCGTCCATCAGGGCCAAGGTGGCGCTGACACTGCCGCTGCGACCGTCCTCGAACTTGACCGCGGTTTCGATGTACTGGGTGGTTTTGCCCTCGTACAAGGCGCTGACCAAGGCCGCGTATTTGTCGGCGATGAAGCCACGGCGAACCTTGTTGGTGCGGGTGAGTTCGCCATCATCCGCGTCCAACTCTTTGTGCAAGACCAAGAAACGGCTGATTTGGCTGCCCGCCAGCAAGGCGTCTGCAGCCAGGTCGGCGTTGACTTTTTCCACGCAGTCGAGCACCAGTTGGTAGACCTCAGCTTTTTGTGCCAAATCGGTGTAGCCCGCATACGGCAGGTTGCGCCGCTCAGCCCAGTTGCCCACCGCGTCAAAGTCGATGTTGATCATCACGCAGACCTTGTCACGGCCATCGCCATAGGCCACGGCTTCTTTGATGAACTGGAAGAACTTGAGTTTGTTCTCCACATACTTGGGCGCGAACATGGCGCCATCGTTCACCCCACCTTGGATGCGGCCCACGTCCTTCACCCGGTCGATGATTTTCAAATGGCCGTGCGCGTCAATGAAACCGGCGTCGCTGGTTTTGTACCAACCATCGGCATTGAGCACCTCGGCAGTGGCCTCGGGGTTTTTGTAATAGCCCTTGAGCAATCCGGGCGACTTGACCAGGATTTCGCCATCCTCGGCCACCTTGATTTCCACGCCTGCACAGGGCACGCCCACAGTGTCGGCACGCGCTTGGTTGTCGGGTTGCAAACACACGAACACCGCGGTTTCGGTGGAGCCATACAGCTGCTTGAGGTTGATGCCAATCGAGCGGTAAAAGCTGAACAAATCGGGGCCAATGGCTTCACCGGCGGTGTAGCCCACACGCACCCGTGAAAAGCCCAGGTTGTTGCGCAACGGGCCATAAACCAGCACATCGCCCAAGGCGTAAAGCAGGCTGCCTGCCAGGCCGATGGACTCGCCGTCCATGCGCTTGGGCCCATAGGTGCGGGCCACGTCCATGAAATACTTGAACAGGCTGCGCTTGATCGGGCTGGCGTCTTCCATGCGGATCATCACATTGGTGAGCAAACCCTCGAACACCCGGGGTGGCGCGAAGTAATAGGTGGGACCGATTTCTTTCAGGTCGATGGTGACGGTTTCTGCCGACTCGGGGCAGTTCACCACATAGCCGCAGCACAGCCATTGGGCATAGCTGAAGATGTTTTGGCCAATCCAGGCCAACGGCATGTAGGCCAGCACTTCTTCGCGGTGGGTCAGGTGGTCGAAATCGGCACCGGCTTGGGCGCGGTCAAGCAAGCTGCGGTGGGTGTGCACCACGCCTTTGGGGTTGCCGGTGGTGCCTGAGGTGAAGAACATGGCGGCCACGTCGTCGGCATGGCCCTGGGCGATGTGGGCTTGCAAAAAACCAGGCGCTTGCGCGGCCAGGCGCTCACCCATTTGCATCAACTGGTCCAGGCCGAACAAGCCCGCCTGTTTGTAATTGCGCAAGCCGCGTGGGTCGTCGTAATACACATGGGTCAGGCTGGCACAGTCGGGCTGGATGTCCAGCAGTTTGTCGACTTGCTCCTGGTTTTCCACCACGGCAAAACGCACCTCGGCGTTGTTGATCGGGAAGACATATTCGGTGGCGACCGCGTCTTGGTAGAGCGGAATGGGGATGGCGCCGAGCGACTGGGCGGCCAGCATGGCGGCGTACAAACGGGGGCGGTTGGCACCAACCACCAGCATGTGGTCGCCACGCTGCAAACCGGCTTCATGAAAGCCCTGTGCCATGTGCGACACCATGGTTTGCAAATCAGCCCAAGACAAACTCTGCCAAATGCCGTATTCCTTTTCGCGCAAAGCAGCGTCGTTCGGACGTTGCTGGGCGTGTGCTTGCATCAAACGGGGGAAGGTGGTGTCCATCTCTCAAAGCATCTCGTGGCGGGTCCAACACGTCCAAAACAGTTCGGCGTACTGACCAGCGGGTCGCTATAGTAGGGCGGACTTTGACGTTTTTTTGTCTTTTCAACGACAATTAGGGGAAGACCCCTAGACGCCGGACATGCGATGACCCAAGAACTCACCCTCTACCAACGCCGGCGTGCACCGACCGCGCCAGAACTGGCCAGCATCCCCTGGCTGGACCTGCTGACGGATGACGAGCGGCTGGAGATCGTGCGGCAAATCGTGGTGGGCGACGCCTTGAGCGGTGATGTGGTCTGCCGCGTCGGACGCGCACCCACCTACTGGTTTGGTGTGATCGAAGGCCTGCTGAAAATGAGCATCGACACCGACAAAGGCGACAGCCTCACCTTCACCGGCGTGTCCTCGGGCGGTTGGTTTGGCGAGGGGACCGCCTTGAAACAAGAGCCCTACCGTTACAACGTGCAGGCGCTGCGCGCCAGCGTGGTGGCGGGCTTGCCGATTGCCAGCTTTCACAAATTGTTGGACCAGTCGATTGGCTTCAACCGGTTCATCATGAACCAACTCAACGAGCGCTTGGGCCAGTTCATCGCGGCGCGTGAAATCGACCGCATGAACAACCCGGACGTGCGGGTGGCGCGCAGCTTGGCCGCGCTGTTCAATCCGATTTTGTTCCCCGGCGTGGGCGGGGTGTTGCAGATCACCCAGCAAGAACTGGCCTACCTGGTGGGCTTGTCGCGCCAGCGGGTCAACGTCGCCCTGCAACGGCTTGAACAAGCCCAATGGATCAAGGTGGTGTATGGCGGCGTGCGGGTGCTCAACCTGTCGGCCTTGCGCAGCCATACACTGAGCACACATGACTGAACTGATTCGCTTGAACAAACGCATGGCCGAACTCGGCCTGTGCTCTCGGCGCGAGGCCGACGACTGGATCGCCAAAGGCTGGGTGAAGGTGAATGGCGACACCGCGGTGCTGGGCAAACCGGTGAGCCCCATGGACCGCATCGAGGTGGACAAACTCGCCCGTGGCCAACAAGACAAACAAGTCACCATCCTGCTGCACAAGCCCATGGGCTATGTCAGTGGTCAGGCGGAAGACGGCCACACCCCCGCCATCAACCTGATTGAAGCCCAAAACCGCTGGCGCGACGACCGCTCACCCACCCGCTTTGTGCCGCGCCAACGCATGGGTTTGGCACCTGCCGGCCGCTTGGACATTGACTCGGTGGGTTTGCTGGTGCTCACCCAAGACGGTCGTGTGGCGCGTCAATTGATTGGCGAACACTCCGAGGTGGAAAAAGAATATTTGGTGCGGGTGCAGTACGGCCGCCTGCCTTTGGGCGAGGTGCAAACCGATGTGCAATCGCTGTTTCCACGCGAGCAATTGGCCAAGCTGTGCCACGGCCTGCACCTGGACGGTCAAGCCTTGAAACCGGCCGTGGTCGACTGGCAAAACCCCGAGCAACTGCGCTTTGTGCTGAAAGAAGGCCGCAAGCGGCAGATTCGCCGCATGTGCGAGTTGGTGGGCCTCACCGTGGTGGGCCTCAAGCGGGTGCGCATTGGCCGCGTCAAGCTGGGTCAACTGCCCGTGGGTCAGTGGCGGTATTTGGGCACTGACGAGCGGTTTTAGTTGATGGGCCCAGGCGGACGATGGGATAGCCCCCTGTGCGCCACACCACAGACCGTGCGGCATGCACATCCTAAATTCCAGGTTCGCACTTCAGCGTTTCAACCAGGAATCTCATGTCCCTCAGCAACCACACGAGCGAACAAGTCAAAGCCGGCATCAGCGAGTCGGTCAACCAAATGATCAGTGATGCCCGCCAAGCTTCGGAGCAAGCCGTCCATTACATCGAACGCGAACCTCTGAAATCGGTGCTGATCGCAGCCGGTGTTGGCGCCTCCGTGGCCGTCATCATGAGCTTGATGTTGCGCCCCCACAGCCGCTGACATCGTGATCGGCATGTTGTTCAAGCTGATCGCTTGTCAACCGCACCTGATGCTCGGCCTTGCGCAAAGCTGTACAAACTGGTGGTCTGCGGAGCTTCGAAGATTCAGGCGATCTTGGAAGCGCCGGATCAGTTTGTATGTGGTCGACGGGTGCAGCTTCATGCTGGGATCGATGTACACAGGTGTCTCTGTGTTGCTGTGGGGTGCGCTCCCCGTCACCGGGGAGCCGTTGGCCTGGACGTACTGGGCCGTGCCCTTGGTGCCGTTCAGCGTGTCATTGGTGTGCGCGCTGAGCCTGCGGTGGATGAAAAAGCCGGTGCTGTTCAAGCATTGACAGGCGTTTGATTGATTGGCTCAGGGCAGTCTGACAAACCTGTAGTCTTCATTGGTCTGTATGGCCATGGGTAGAAAGAGAAAAACCAAACCGGCCGCAACGCCTTCATGACGCACTTTGCCCTGCCCCTTTGTATCGACACCCAAGGTTAATTTCCCCGATCCGATACCGAGCATGACTTCACCTGATGTAAATCCCAACAAACTATTTTCACGTTGGAGTTCCAACTGCCCATCTCGAAAGTTGAAATGCTTGCCCTTGATGAACCGATCGGTCCTCACCACACCTTGTGAACCGATGGCAGAAACCTGTAGTGTTTTTTCATCGATCACTGCAACCTCGACTTTTTCCACTTCATCATGCGTCAAACCTGGTTCTCTCCAGATGATGGTGCTGAGGCGAAGCGCGGGCGCTTGAGGGTGATCGGTTTGGGCTTTGTTTTGGTAGACACCTGCCAACGCCTGCAAAGATGAACTCGCGGCAAATGGGTTGTCCGCATCGATACCATTGCTGCTGCAACCAGATAACAACAGGGTGACGCCCATGATGACTGTCCATAAGTGATACATAAGAGCTCCTTGTGATTAATTTTAATTGATTTGGCTAATTTATTAATTCTAATGTATTTATTATTGGTCTGATCGAACAGACCGAAAAAGCCGCCTTGACGTCCTTTGGACTTGAATTTGGCGATATCGAACCCATCTCAGGCACATCTTCAGTTTCTCCAACATCCCTCACATGACAAAACACACCCATGCCTTTCAAGCCGAAGTGGCCCAGTTGCTGCATTTGGTCACCCACTCGCTGTACTCCAACAAAGAAATCTTTTTGCGCGAGCTGATCTCCAACGCGTCCGACGCTTGCGACAAGCTGCGCTATGAGGCCTTGAACAACGCCGGCTTGTATGAAGACGCGCCAACTTTGGAAATCCGCGTGGCGTTTGACAAAGCCGCCAAGACGCTGACCATCAGCGACAACGGCATTGGCATGAGCCAGCAAGAGGCCATCGACCACCTGGGCACGATTGCCAAGAGCGGCACCCGCGACTTCATGAGCAAGCTCTCGGGCGACCAACAAAGTGATGCCAAAGACCAAGGCGCGTTGATCGGCCAGTTTGGCGTGGGCTTTTACTCAGGCTTCATCGTGGCCGACAAGATCGTGGTGGAAACCCGCCGCGCAGGTGCGCCCGCTGCTGAGGGCGTGCGCTGGACCAGTGGCGGCAGCGGCGACTTCGAGGTGGAGACCATCACCCAAGAGAAACGCGGCACCCACATCATCTTGCACCTGCGTGACGACGCCGACGAGTTTTTGAGCAACTGGAAAATCAAAAGCATCATCGGCAAATACGCCGACCACATTGCCTTGCCCATCCAAATGCGCAAAGAGGAATGGAAAGAAGGCGAGAACGACCAGCCCGGCGAGATGGTGGTCACTGACGAATGGGAAACCGTCAACAAAGCCTCGGCCTTGTGGACCCGACCCAAGAAAGACATCACTGAAGAACAACACGCCGAGTTTTACAAAGCCATCAGCCACGACTACGAGCCACCACTGGCCTGGAGCCACAACAAGGTGGAAGGCAGCACCGAATACACCCAGCTGCTCTACCTGCCCAGCAAAGCGCCTTTCGATTTGTGGAACCGCGACAAAAAAGGCGGCATCAAGCTGTATGTGAAACGCGTGTTCATCATGGACGAGGCGGAGGCCTTGCTGCCCACCTACTTGCGCTTTGTGAAGGGCGTGGTGGATTCCGCCGATTTGCCCTTGAACGTGAGCCGCGAGTTGCTGCAAGAAAGCCGCGACGTGAAGGCCATCCGCGAGGGTAATACCCGACGCGTGCTCTCCATGCTGGAAGACCTGGCCAAGCATGACGCACCCGCTGCGGACGCCAGCGACGAAGACAAAAAAGACGCCGGCAAATTCACCAAGTTTTACGCCGACTTTGGCGTGGTGTTGAAAGAAGGCTTAGGCGAAGACTTTGCCAACAAAGACAAGATCGCCAAGCTGCTGCGCTTTGCCAGCTCCACCACCGACACGGTGACCGTGGGCTTTGCCGATTACAAAGCGCGGATGAAAGAAGGCCAAGAGGCCATCTTCTACATCACCGCCGACAGCTTGGCCGCCGCCAAGAACAGTCCGCAGCTGGAAGTGTTCCGCAAAAAAGGCATTGAAGTGCTGCTGATGAGCGACCGCGTGGACGAATGGGCCTTGGGCTTCTTGAACGAGTTCGATGGCACCCCTTTGCAAAGCGTGGCCAAGGGCGCGTTTGATTTGGGCAAGCTGCAAGACGAAGCAGAAAAGAAAGCCGCTGAAGAGGCCGCTGAAACCTTCAAGCCCTTGCTGGCCAAGCTCAAAGAGGCTTTGAAGGACAAGGCCGAAGACGTGCGTGTCACCTCGCGTTTGGTGGACTCACCCGCATGTTTGGTGGTGAAAGACGACGGCATGTCGCTGCAACTGGCCCGCATGCTGAAGCAAGCTGGCCAAAGCGCGCCTGAGAGCAAACCCATCTTGGAAGTGAACCCCGAGCATGCACTGGTGAAAAAGCTCGACACACCTGACGGACAAATTCATTTCCATGATTTGGCCCACATCGTGTTTGACCAAGCTTTATTGGCCGAAGGTGGCATGCCTGAAGACCCGGCGGCTTATGTGAAGCGGGTGAATGCCTTGTTGGTTTAAGCCATCAATTCGATTTGTTCGCGCAGCGTGTCGCACTGCCCTCGCCAATAGTCGGCAGTGCCAAACCAAGGGAAGTGCATCGGGAAGGCCGGGTCGTCTTGGCGGCTGGCCAACCAAGCGCTGTAATGGATGATGCGCAAGGTGCGCAGCGGCTCTATCCACTGCAACTCTTGCCGGTCAAACGGGCGCATGGTTTCATAGCCCTCTAGAACAATCGCGATTTTTTGGCGACGCTCCATCTCGTCGCCATGCAACAGCATCCACAGGTCTTGCACCGCAGGGCCCATGCGCGCATCGTCCAAGTCCACAAAGTGCGGTCCTGCTTCGGGCATGCCTTCAGGCGTCCACAAAATATTGCCGGGATGGCAGTCGCCATGCAAGCGCAACATCCGCATGTCGGCGGGCATGCGCGCCTGCACCAACTCCAGCGCTTGATTGCACAACACCAGCCACTGCTGCGCCACCTCGGGCGCAATCCAGTCTTTCGCCACCAGCATGTCACGCGGTGTCTGTCCAAATGTTTTGATGGTCAAGGCCGGTCGGTGCACAAAGGCCTGACGCTCGCCCACCAGGTGCATGCGCGCCATCAATCGACCGATCCACATCAGCACCTCGGGGTCATCCAACTCGGGGGCACGCCCGCCCCGACACGGGCTGACACTGAACCAGAAATGCCCTTGCACACCCTCGTGCTCGACGCGTGCTTCATGCAGGCTCATGCCTTTGAGCAACATGGGGCCGACCACGGGCAGATCGTTGGCCACCAACTCTGCGGTGAAAGCGTGCTCTTCACGGATTTGTGCGCCGCTCCAACGTTCGGGCCGGTAAAACTTGGCGACCACGCTGCTGTCGTCGTCCAAATGCACTTGGTAAACCCGGTTTTCATAAGAACTGAGTGCGCTCAACCGTCCGTCCACCGGTAGACCCAAGGCACTCAAGGCGTCGAGCACCACCGACGGCGTCAAGGCCTGGTAGGGGTGCACCATGTCACACGCCCCAAACGATGGGCTGGCCCGCCTTGTGACAGCGTTGCAACATGTCGATGATGGGTTTGCAGCGCTGTCGCAGGCTGATGCCACCGAAATGCGGTGTCGGCTTGCCCTGTGCTTGGGCCTCGGCCACCTCGCGCGCGTGTTCGGCCTCTTGCAAACGAACCGCCTCTTGCAAGTCGGCGATGGCTTGCAGCATGTGCTCGGGCTCGATGATGCCCTGTGGCGCAGGGGTTTTGCCAATCAGCGTCAAGAACTGCTGGCCTTGGGGCTCCAACAAAATCAGGTCGCCTGCCGCTTTGGATTTGAATTTGTAAAGCATGCAGCTATTGTGCGCCCGACCTCGGCGCTTGTCTGTGCCAACCGTCCTGAGTCAGTCGGTCCCAAGGGAAAACCCCCGCCACAAATCAAGCAAGGGGGCTTGACCTGATTTACTTCAGGCCTCAACAATCGAGACATGAACATCCTGTGCATTGGCGGTGGGCCCGCTGGTTTGTATTTCGCTTTGCTCATGAAGCAGCAAAACCCCACGCACCAGATCACCGTGGTCGAGCGCAACCGCCCCTACGACACTTTTGGCTGGGGCGTGGTGTTGAGCGACCAGACCCTGCACAACCTGCAACAGGCTGACCCTCACACCGCCGCGTTGATCGGCAACGCATTCAACCACTGGGACGATATTGAGGTGTTTTTCAAGGGGCGCAGCGTGCGCTCCACGGGCCACGGTTTTTGCGGCATTGGACGCAAGCATTTGCTCAACATCTTGCAACAACGCTGCGAGGCCTTGGGTGTGGATTTGGTGTTTGAAACCGATGTGAACGATGACCAGGCGTTGGCGCTGCAATACCAGGCCGATCTGGTGGTCGCCAGTGATGGCTTGAACAGCCGCATTCGCACACGCTACGCCAGCACCTACCAGCCCGACATCGATGTGCGCGACTGCCGCTTTGTCTGGTTGGGCACGCACAAAACCTTCGATGCCTTCACCTTTGCTTTTGAGCAAACCGAGCATGGTTGGTTTCAAGCCCACGCCTACCAGTACGACGACCATACCTCCACCTTCATCGTGGAAACGCCCGAGTCGGTTTGGAAAGCACACGGCATCGACCAGATGAGCCAAGAAGAAGGCGTGCTGTTTTGCCAAACACTGTTTGCCAAGTATTTGGATGGACACACCCTCATGAGCAACGCAGCCCATTTGCGCGGCTCGGCCATTTGGATTCAATTTCCTCGGGTGATTTGCAACACCTGGGTGCATTGGGAACAGCTGGGCGACAAGCGGACACCCGTGGTGTTGATGGGCGACGCCGCGCACACCGCACACTACTCGATTGGCAGCGGCACCAAATTGGCTTTAGAAGATGCCATTGACCTGGCCAACACCTTTGCCCAACACCCTGACGAAGACATGGCCACGGTGTTGCAAGCCTATCAAAACCGGCGCAGCGTGGAGGTGCTGAAAATCCAAAACGCCGCGCGCAACTCCACCGCTTGGTTTGAACACGTGGACCGCTACACCCACATGGACATCGAGCAATTCACCTACGCCTTGCTCACCCGCTCACAACGCATCAGCCATGAAAACCTGCGCCTGCGCGACCCGGCTTGGCTGGGCCATTTCGAATCTTGGCTTGCGAGTGGTCCTGCAGTCGCACCCATGCTCCTGCCTTTCACACTGCGTGCGCTCACCCTGAAAAACCGCATCGTCGTCTCGCCTATGGCGACTTACAAAGCGATGGATGGTGTGGTCAACGACTTCCATTTGGTGCATCTGGGCGCCAGGGCCTTGGGCGGTGCGGGTCTGGTGATGGTCGAAATGACCAGCCCCACACCAGAAGGGCGCATCACACCCGGTTGTCCTGGTCTTTGGAACGACACACAAACCCAAGCCTTTCAACGCATCACCGACTTTGTCCACGCCGAAGGCGCACACATTGGACTGCAACTCGGCCACAGTGGCGCAAAAGGGTCGACACAAGTGGGCTGGGAAGCCATGGACGAACCACTGCCCGCTGGCAACTGGCCCTTGATGGCGGCCAGTCCTGTCGCTTATGGCCCCCACAACCAAACGCCTCACGCCATGAGCGAAACCGATATGGACGCGCTGAAAGCGCAATTTGTGCAAGCCACCCTGCGCGCAGTGGCAGCGGGTTTTGATTGGCTGGAGTTGCACTGCGCCCATGGCTATTTGCTGTCTGGGTTCATCTGTCCACTGACCAACCATCGGACTGACGCCTATGGTGGCCATTTGGCTAATCGCTGTCGTTATCCCTTGGCTGTGTTCAAGGCGATGCGCGAAGTGTGGCCGGCCGACAAACCCATGGCGGTTCGCATCTCGGCCCATGACTGGGCGCCTGGTGGCAACACCGATGATGATGCGGTCGAGATCGCTCGCATGTTCAAAGCCGTGGGTTGCGATCTGATCGATGTGTCCTCAGGTCAAACCACACGAGCCGCCAAACCGGTGTATGGCCGCATGTACCAAACCCCATTTGCAGACCGCATCCGCAACGAGGTGCGCATCGCCACCATGGCAGTGGGTGCCATCAGCGAAGCCGATCATGCCAACAGCATCGTGGCTGCCGGACGTGCCGATTTGTGTGCCATCGCTCGTCCCCATTTGGCCAATCCTCACTGGACCTTGCACGAAGCTGCCAAATTGGGCAGCCGCGATGTCGTGTGGCCTCAACCCTATGAAAGCGGTCGTGATCAGCTCTACCGCTTGCAGCAAACCAACAGGTGAAACATGGACCTAGAAGCCCGCGCTCACAGCGCCCACCCCGAAGCATTGCGACTGTGGTTGCGCTTGCTCACCTGCACGCAACTGATTGAGAAACAAGTACGTGCAGGCTTGCGCGACGAATTCAACACCACCTTGCCCAGGTTCGATTTGATGTCCCAACTCGAACGTGAACCGCAAGGCATGAAGATGACCGAGCTCTCACGTCGCATGATGGTGACCAGCGGCAACATCACACCGGTGACCGATCAGTTGGTGAAGGAGGGGTTGCTCGAACGTTTGAGCGTTGAAGGCGACAGACGCGCTTGGCTGATCAAGTTGTCGCCTGCGGGTCGCACCCTGTTCAAAAAAATGGCCAAACGCCATGAGGCTTGGATTGTCAAAGCCTTTGGGGCGCTGAGCCAGGAAGAAATACAGCACCTGCACGGCCTCTTGGGGCGCGTGAAACAACACAGCCGAACAGACACGGAGACCTCATGAAACATTTCATCCCTGCGCACAATCCCATGCATGGGCAATTCAAGTCCTTGGCGCAACACCCTAGCCAGCATTTTTCGTGGGTCTGCGATGCCCAGGGTGTGGCCACCCTCACCTTGAACCGCCCCGAGCGAAAAAACCCACTGACCTTTGAGTCCTATGCTGAGATGCGCGATTTGTTCGGGGCATTGCGGTATGCCGACGATGTGCGGGTGGTGGTGGTGCAAGGTGCAGGCGGTAATTTTTGCTCTGGCGGCGATGTACACGACATCATCGGACCGCTCACCCAGATGACCATGCCCGAATTGCTGGCCTTCACCCGCATGACCGGTGACTTGGTCAAAGCCATGCGACTGTGTCCGCAACCCATCGTGGCCGCCATCGATGGCGTGTGCGCAGGTGCAGGTGCCATGCTGGCCTTGGCCAGTGACATGCGCTTAGGGACCGACACAGCTCGGGTGTCTTATTTGTTTTCACGGGTGGGTCTGGCGGGTGCCGACATGGGCGCCTGCAGCTTGCTGCCGCGTGTGATTGGCCAAGGTCGTGCCAGCGAGCTGCTGTTCACAGGCCGTGCCATGAGCGGTACTGAGGGTTTGGCTTGGGGATTCTTCAACCAGTTGCACGCCTCGGATGCACTGGGTGCTGCGGCACATTCTTTGGCGCAGAGCTTGGCACAAGGCCCCAGCTTTGCCCACGGCATGACCAAAACCATGTTGCACCAAGAGTGGAGCATGACCTTGGACCAAGCGATCGAGGCCGAAGCACAAGCGCAAGCCATTTGCATGCAAACCCAAGATTTCCACCGCGCTTACCAAGCCTTTGCAGCGAAGCAACAACCTGTGTTCCAGGGCGACTGACATGAGCGCCCATTGGTCACTGCCTTTTTTCGATGCCGCCCATCGCCAGCTCGCCAGCGACTTGGACACTTGGATGCAGACTCAGCAGGTCGATGAAACCGATGACCGCGCTGCTTGTCGTGAATGGGTGACACGCTTGGGTGCAGCAGGTTGGTTGCGCTACTGCGTGCCAGCCGCCTTTGGCGGCGCATGGCCGCAATTGGATTCACGCGCGCTGGTGGTGATACGCGAAACCTTGTCGCGCTATTCCCCATTGGCAGACTTTGCGTTTGCCATGCAAGGGTTGGGCAGTGGTGCCATCACCTTGGGTGGCACCACAGCGCAGCAGCAGCGCTTCTTGCCAGCGGTGGCGCGGGGCGACATGATTGCCGCCTTTGCACTGAGCGAACCACAGGCAGGCTCGGACGTGGCGGGCATGCAAACCACAGCCATGCCTGGGCCTTCAGGCTTCACCTTGCATGGCGAAAAAACCTGGATCAGCAATGGCGGCATGGCCCATTTTTATGTGGTGTTCGCCAAAACCGATGCCCCTGCTGGTGCGCGTGGCGTGTCGGCCTTCATCGTTGAAACACCGCATCAGGGGCTGGACGACAGCCTGCATCTGCAAGTGATGTCGCCCCACCCCTTGGCCACTTTGAAGTTCTCGCAGTGTCAACTCGGCCAAGCATCCTTGCTGGGTGATCTGAACGGGGGCTTCAAACTCGCCATGCGCACCTTGGATATATTCCGCGCATCCGTGGCCGGCGCAGCGCTGGGCATGGCCCGGCGAGCCTTGGCGGAGGCCGTGCAACACAGCCAGTCGCGCCGCATGTTTAGACAGACCTTGGCCGACTTTCAACTCACACAGGCACGTTTGGGTGACATGGCCTGTTTGATTGATGCGGGAGCTTTGCTCACCTACCGCGCCGCATGGCTACGCGATACCCAAGGTACTGAGGGCCCGCAGGCGCTCGCATACACCTGTGCAGCCGCCATGGCCAAACTCACCGCCACAGAAAACGCCTCCAAAGTGATTGACATGGCACTGCAAATGCATGGCGGTATGGGCGTCTTGGTGGGCCACAAGCTCGAGTCCTTGTACCGCGACATTCGTTCGTTGCGCATTTACGAAGGTGCATCCGAGGTGCAGCAACTCATCATCGGCAAATCCTTGCTCAAGGCAACTGGATGAGCGCGCAAGTGGATCGCTTTGTGCATGAGCGGTTGCCACCGCGTGCGGCTTGGCCAGACATGCTGTATCCACCCAACGCGCCGGCGGGCCACCAAACCTTGAACTTGGTGCATGAACTTTTAGACAAGTCATTGATGACGACTTGGGCCGACAAGGTGTTGTTTCAAGAACCAGGTCTGTGTTTGACTTACCGCCAAGTCCACACATTGGTCAATCAAACAGCTCACGCCTTGATGGGTTTGGGCTTGGTCCCTGGCAACCGTGTGCTGCTGCGCGGCACCAACTCGATTGGTTTTGCATTGGCATGGCTGGCGGTGGTGAAGGCGGGCTTGATTGCGGTGGCCACCATGCCTTTGCTGCGTGCGAAAGAATTGAGCGCCATCATTCTCAAATCCAAGCCTGATTTGGTGCTGTGTGATGTAAAACTGATCGACGAGTTGACCATGGCGCAACAAGCACATGAACCTGTGCGCGTCATGGTTTTTGGTGACCCCAGGACACACGATGGTTTGGAAGCCTTGCGCGACAGACAACCCCTGTCATTTGTGCCCTGCGCCACCACTGGTGACGACATCGCTTTGCTGGCTTTCACTTCTGGCACCACGGGCACACCCAAGGCCGCATGCCATTCCCATTTGGATATCTGGTCTGCTTGCCAAGCTTGGCCCTTACACGTGCTGCAAGCCCACAGTGAGGATGTGGTGGTAGGCACACCCCCCTTGGCCTTCACCTTTGGCTTGGGTGGTTTGTTGTTGTTTCCCATGGTGGCAGGTGCTTCGGTGTACTTTCCGCAAGGTCCGTTGACGCCCGACACCATGGTGCAGGCCATGCAAGCGGTGAAATGCACCATTTGCTACACCGCACCTACTTTTTACCGACAAATGGCCCCTGTGATCGCTGTTCAAGGCGTGCCGAGTTTGCGCATCAGCGTGAGCGCTGGCGAAGCATTGCCACATGCCACACGCACGTTATGGCGAGACTGCACAGGCTTGAACATGCTGGACGGTATTGGCGCCACCGAGATGTTCCATATCTTTATCTCTACGCAGGCCTCGCAACAGCGTGAGGGCAGTTTGGGTACCACGGTGTCAGGTTATCAAGCTTGTGTGATGGACGAACAGGGCGTTGAATTGCCTCGTGGCACAGTGGGTCGATTGGCTGTGCGCGGTCCCACAGGCTGCAAGTACTTGGATGACCCGCGACAAAGCAGCTATGTTCAGCAGGGCTGGAATTACCCTGGTGACTTCGTGCTGCAGGACGAGGACGGCTATTTCTTTTACCAATCGCGCGCTGACGACATGATCATCAGTGCGGGTTACAACATTGCCGGTCCTGAGGTGGAAGACGCTTTGCTGTCCCATCCCGCCGTGGCTGAGTGCGGCGTGGTGGGCAAGCCTGATAACGAGCGAGGCATGGTGGTGCAAGCGTTTTGCGTATTGAGCGCTGGTCATGTGCCCAGCAACCAGTTGGTCAAGGCCTTGCAAGACCATGTCAAAGCCAATTTGGCCCCCTACAAATACCCTCGCGATATTGTGTTTCTTGCTCAACTGCCGCGCACACCCACGGGCAAATTGCAACGTTTTCGTTTGCGCCAACCACTCTGAAAGAAAGAATCATGCACACCATCTTGCAGCCTGAAGGCTGGCAACGTCCCAAAGGTTACGCCAATGGCGTGGCTGCTCGTGGCACTCAGCTTTTTGTAGGCGGTCAAATCGGCTGGAATACTGAACAAGTGTTTGAAACCGATGATTTTGTGGCCCAAACCGCCCAAGCCTTGCGCAATGTGCTGGCTGTGCTGCATGCTGCTGAAGCTGGTCCCGAGCACATGGTGCGCATGACGTGGTACATCACCCACCGAGACACCTATATTTCGCGCTTGAAAGAAGTGGGCAGTGTGTACCGGGACATTATGGGCAAGCATTTCCCCGCCATGACTTGTGTGGTGGTACAGGCGTTGGTTGAAGAGCGTGCCTTGGTTGAAATTGAGGTCACGGCAGTTGTACCTGATTGATCACACCAAACAGTTCGTCAACAGTTTGTTGAACGCATCTGCTTGTTCAAACTGCACCCAATGCCCAGCGCCTGGCACCACGTGAAAGCTCTTCAACTGGCAGGCGCTCAGTCTGTCTTGCAGCAGATCCATCTTGCCGGTGTAAAGCGCATCCCATTCACCCCAGATGCCATGCACTTCGCAACGCCATTGGGTTTGTAACGCCAACATGGCATCGCTGCGGGCGATGCGTCTGCGCCGCAATCGGTCGCGCTGCACATTGTGTTCTTGCATGGCCAGCAAATCGGGCGTGATCGACCGCTCGTCATGCAACATGATGGCTTTCAAATTGTTGTGGTGCACGGCCGCGCGTTCTTCAGCGCTCATGTTGACGCGAAAACCTTTCATGTTGACGATGTTGTTGGACAAGCCCAATCCAGGCACACCCACCAACACCATGCGTTTGACTCGGTGTGGTTCTGCGGCAGCCATGAAGCCCAACACCAAACCACCAAATGAAAAGCCGACGATGTCGACCGCTTCGTCACGAAACAGGGCTTGCAAGCCCTGCGCCAAGGGCTGTGCCAAATCGTCTGCATCCAACGCGCGAGGCGGTAAATCAGAGTCCCCTAAACCTGGCGTGTCCAGCGTCCACACGGCACGCGTTTGACTCAGCGGCAAGACATTGCGCACCCAATGGTTCCAACTGCCACTGCCGCCATGCAACAAGACCAAAGGTTTTCCTGCATGCTTGTTCCACACATGCCAGACCTGCATGCCTGAAGCAGTTTGCAATTCGATGCGCTTTGCATGGCTCAAGGCCTCGTTGATTTCTTGCTTCAATTTCAATAGGACTGGACTGGTGTTTATGAACGGATTGCTTGGCCACTGCGTGCCTTGCAATGACGGGCCAAGAATGCAAAACGCCCACTGAGAAGTGGGCGTTGTGTGTTTGGTTGCGCGAGCAAGATTTGAACTTGCGACCTTTGGGTTATGAGCCCAACGAGCTACCAGGCTGCTCCATCGCGCGTCGTGTGAGGGGATTGTAGCTGTTATTCAGCTGCAGCAGCAGGTGTTTCGCTGATGTCAGGGCGATCAACCAATTCAACCAAGGCCATCGGTGCGTTGTCACCCACGCGGTAACCCATTTTCAAAATACGGGTGTAACCACCTGGACGTGTTTTGTAACGGGGGCCGAGTTCGGCGAACAACTTGACCACGTTGTCACGGTTGCGCAGGCGGTTGAAGGCCAAACGCTTGTTGGACAAAGTGGGTTCTTTGGCGAGTGTGAGCATGGGCTCGATCACGCGGCGCAGTTCTTTGGCCTTGGGCAATGTGGTTTTGATGGCCTCGTGCTCGATGAGCGAGTTCATCATGTTTTGCAACATGGCCAGACGGTGTGAGCTGGTGCGGTTGAGTTTACGAAGTCCGTGTCCGTGACGCATGGTCTTGTCCTTTCTTGACTGACGCTTGTTTTGCCGGCCGCCGTATCAGGTACGGCCAGGGGTTGTGCAACTTCTTGTTGCTTTTTTAAAAATCAGATGCGCTTGGCATCCAAACCGGCAGGTGGCCAGCCTTCGAGCTTCATGCCCAAAGTCAAACCACGTGAGGCCAACACTTCTTTGATTTCGTTCAAAGACTTGCGACCCAGGTTAGGTGTTTTCAACAGTTCGTTTTCGGTGCGTTGGATCAAATCGCCGATGTAGAAAATGTTTTCTGCTTTCAAGCAATTGGCTGAACGCACAGTGAGTTCGAGCTCGTCCACAGGACGCAACAAAATGGGGTCGACATGCACGGGCTCGCGCGACGCGGCTTTGTCAAAGGAGGGCAACTCGTTGCCTTCCAACTGCGCGAACACGGCGAGTTGCTCAACCAAAATTTTGGCCGATGAACGCACTGCGTCTTCAGCGGTGATGGCGCCATTGGTTTCAATCTCAACCACCAAACGGTCCAAGTCGGTGCGTTGTTCCACGCGGGCGTTCTCAACGCTGTAGCTCACGCGCTTGACGGGCGAGAAAGAAGCATCCAGCACAATGCGGCCGATGGACTTGTTCACTTCGTCGGCATGACGGCGCATGCTGCCGGGCACATAGCCACGGCCTTTTTCCACTTTGAGTTGGATGTCGATCTTGCCGCCGTGCGACAAATTGGCGATCACATGCTCAGGGTTGATGATTTCCACGTCGTGGGGTGTTTGGATGTCTGCGGCAGTGACTTGGCCTTCGCCGTCTTTGCGCAAGCTCAAGGTGACTTCGTCACGGTTGTGCAACTTGAACACCACACCTTTGAGGTTCAACAAAATATTGACCACGTCTTCTTGCACGCCATCAATGGATGAGTACTCGTGCAACACACCAGCGATGGTGACGTCGGTGACGGCATAACCGACCATGGAAGACAACAACACGCGGCGCAAAGCATTGCCCAAGGTGTGACCGTAGCCACGCTCAAACGGCTCCAAGGTGACCTTGGATTTGTTGTGACCCAGTTGTTCAACTTGGATGGCTTTGGGCTTCAGGAGATTTGTTTGCATTCGTTTTTCCTCTCAATGCCCCCGGCTCGTTACACCGGTAAGGCAGGATGATGACCCCTGAACAACCGTGTCCAGGGCGGCGGATTCAAAGAGCCTGACGGCCCTGGTTAACGCGAATACAACTCAACGATCAGCGATTCGTTGATGTCAGCCGCAAATTCGTCACGGTCAGGGGTCTTCTTGAAGACGCCTTCAGCCTTGTCCACATTGACCTCGACCCATGCAGGCATGCCCACTTGGGTGGCCAGTTGCAGGGCTTCGACCACACGGCCTTGCTTCTTGGATTTTTCGCGCACGCTGACGACGTCACCGGCTTTGACCAAGTAAGAAGGGATGTTGACCTGGTGGCCATTGACCGTGATGGCTTTGTGGGACACCAACTGACGTGCTTCAGCACGTGTGGAGCCAAAACCCATGCGGTAGACCACATTGTCCAAACGCGATTCGAGCAAGGACAACAGGTTGGAACCGGTGTTGCCTTTTTGCTGGTCGGCCATGGCGAAGTAGCGGCGGAACTGACGCTCCAACACGCCGTACATGCGTTTGACTTTTTGTTTTTCGCGCAATTGCAAACCGAAGTCTGACATGCGCTGACCGGAGGTGCGACCGTGCTGGCCGGGTTTGCTGTCGAATTTCGCCTTGTCTGCGATCGAGCGACGAGCGCTCTTCAAAAACAAGTCGGTGCCTTCACGGCGTGAGAGTTTGGCCTTGGGGCCTAAGTAACGTGCCACTTGAACTTCCTTTTATGTCAACTGCCCGCACAGAATGCAGGGAGCCGCTGATGAAATCACCAGCGGCGGTGGGCTTGGTTTGAAATCAGATGCGACGGCGCTTTTGCGGACGGCATCCGTTGTGAGGAACCGGCGTCACATCAGAAATGGAGTTGATGCGAATGCCCAGGGCCGCCAACGCACGAACCGAAGATTCACGGCCGGGGCCGGGACCTTTGATTTCGACGTCGAGGTTCTTGATGCCCTGATCAATGGCGGCACGACCAGCCACCTCGGAAGCCACCTGAGCGGCAAACGGTGTGGACTTGCGTGAGCCCTTGAAACCTTGACCACCCGACGAGGCCCAAGACAATGCATTGCCCTGGCGGTCGGTGATGGTGATGATGGTGTTGTTGAAAGACGCGTGCACGTGTGCAATGCCGTCCGCAACGTTTTTACGGACTTTCTTGCGCACACGTTGTGCGGCTGAATTGACGGGTGCTTTTGCCATGGAGGTCCCTCTTTATTTCTTCAGCGATTGAGCCGCCTTGCGGGGACCCTTGCGCGTGCGTGCATTGGTACGGGTGCGCTGACCACGCATGGGCAGGCCGCGACGATGACGGAAACCGCGGTAGCAACCAATGTCCATCAAACGCTTGATGTTCATGGTGGTCTCACGGCGCAAATCGCCTTCGATGGTGAACAGAGCAATCTGGTCACGGATTTTTTCAAGGTCTGAATCGGTCAGGTCCTTGATTTTTTTGGCGTAGTCGATGCCGCAGGCTTCGCAAATTTTGCGAGCGCGGGTGCGACCGATGCCAAAGATTGACGTCAAGCCAATCTCGGTGTGCTTGTGGGGCGGAATATTGATACCAGCGATACGTGCCATGAGAAACCTCTTGAATGCGTTGGAAGATCAGCCTTGGCGCTGCTTGTGACGTGGATCCGTGCAAATGACACGCACCACGCCTTTGCGGCGGATGATCTTGCAGTTGCGGCAAATTGTTTTGACCGAAGCCGAAACTTTCATTTCATTCTCCTAAAAACCAGGAACACGCACCGTTGCGCATTCCAACAAACTCTGCATGTTTCGCGCCTCACTTGGCGCGGAACACAATTCTGGCCCTGCTCAAATCGTAGGGCGTCAACTCAACCGTCACTTTGTCCCCTGGCAGGATTCGGATGTAATGCATCCGCATCTTGCCGGAGATGTGTCCGAGCACCACATGGCCATTTTCCAGTTTGACCCGGAAGGTGGCATTGGGGAGGTTTTCAACAACCTCTCCTTGCATCTGGATGACATCGTCCTTTGCCATGCGCCCAATCAGCCACCTGGTGCCATCTTGAAGTTGGCCTTTTTGAGCAGCGATTCATACTGCTGACTCATCAGGTAGTTTTGCACTTGGGCCATGAAGTCCATGGTGACCACCACGATGATCAGCAACGACGTGCCACCAAAGTAGAAAGGCACGTTGTACTTGAGGATGAGAAATTCGGGCACCAAACAAACGAAGGTGATGTAGACCGCACCTGCCAATGTCAAGCGCAACAAAATTTTGTCGATGAAACGCGCGGTTTGGTCACCAGGGCGAATGCCAGGGATGAAGCCACCGCTTTTCTTCAGGTTGTCGGCGGTCTCGCGGCTGTTGAACACCAAGGCGGTGTAGAAGAAACAGAAGAACACGATGGCCACGGCATACAACATGACGTAGATGGGTTGACCGGGCGACAAAGCCGCGGAAATGTCTTTGAGCCAATTGAGGCTTGAGCCCGAGCTGAACCAACTCACGATGGTGGAGGGCAACAAAATGATGGACGACGCGAAGATCGGGGGGATCACGCCCGACATGTTGAGCTTCAAAGGCAGGTGCGACGACTGTCCGCCATAGACTTTGTTGCCCACTTGGCGGCGCGCATAGTTGACCAAGATTTTGCGCTGGCCGCGCTCGACAAACACCACCAAGTAGGTGATGAGCGCCACCAAGACCACGATCAGCAGCGCCACGATGATGCTCATGGAGCCAGTGCGCACCAACTCGAGCAAACCACCAATCGAGCTGGGCAAACCAGCCGCGATGCCGGCAAAGATGATGATGGAGATGCCGTTACCCAAACCACGCTCGGTGATTTGCTCACCCAGCCACATCAGGAACATGGTGCCCGCTGTGAGTGACACCATGGTGGTCATGCGGAAACCAAAACCTGGGGCCATGACCAAACCGGCTGAGGATTCCAGCGCCATGGCAATGCCCATGGACTGGAACAACGCCAAGGCCAAGGTGCCGTAACGGGTGTATTGGGTGATCTTGCGACGACCGGCTTCGCCTTCTTTTTTCAAGGCTTCCATGCTGGGCACGACATACGACATCAGTTGCATGATGATCGATGCCGAGATGTAAGGCATGATGCCCAAGGCAAAAATACTGAAGCGCGACAAAGCGCCACCTGAGAACATGTTGAACAAGCTCAGGATGCCGCCTTGCTGACCGTTGAACAACTGCTCCAGTTGATTGGGGTCAATGCCAGGCACTGGGATGTGCGTCCCTAAGCGGTACACCACCAAGGCGAGCAGCAAGAAGACCAGGCGGCGACGCAAGTCACCGTACTTGTCTGTTTTGGCTGCGGATGCGTTGGTGGCCACGTGTGTTCTCCTGAACCTTAAGCGACAGAGCCGCCAGCGGCTTCAATGGCTGCCTTGGCACCCGCAGTGGCACCAATGCCGCTCAATTTCACAGCGCGTGAAATTTCACCCGTCTTGATGACCTTGACCACTTTGGCCATTTGGCTGATCAAACCAGCGGTTTTGAGCGCCAACACGTCAATGTCGGTGATGTCCAAAGCTTGCAAAGAAGTGAGCGTGACTTCTTCGTTGTATTTCAAGCTGTGTGATTTGAAACCGCGCTTGGGCAAGCGGCGTTGCAAAGGCATTTGACCGCCTTCAAAACCCACCTTGTGGTAGCCGCCTGAGCGAGACTTTTGACCTTTGTGGCCACGGCCTGCGGTTTTACCCAGACCCGAACCAATGCCACGGCCAACGCGGCGGCGGTCTTTGCGGGAGCCATCTGCTGGCTTGATTTCATTGAGTTGCATGGCTGAACCTTAGAGAACTTTGACCAGGTAGCTGATCTTGTTGATCATGCCGCGCACTGCAGGTGTGTCTTGCAGTTCGCTGGTGCTGCCGATTTTGCGCAAGCCCAAACCGCGCACCGTGGCGCGGTGTGACTCTTTGGTGCCGATGGGGCTGCGCACCAATTGCACTTTGACCGTTGAGGTGGATGTGGACATGTCGTTGCTCCCGGATTAGACGAAGAGTTCTTCGACGGTCTTGCCACGCTTGGCGGCCACTTCGGCTGCCGTGGTGGATTTGATCAATGCATCAAACGTGGCGCGAACCATGTTGTAGGGGTTGGATGAACCATGGCTCTTGGCCACGATGTCCGTGATGCCCATCACTTCGAACACAGCGCGCATGGGGCCGCCTGCAATGATGCCAGTACCCTTGGGGGCTGGCGCCATTTGCACACTGGCAGCACCGTGGTGACCGGTGACGTTGTGGTGGATGGTGCCATTTTTCAATGACACTTTGTGCATATTGCGACGGGCTTCTTCCATGGCCTTTTGCACAGCAGCAGGCACCTCTTTGGATTTGCCTTTGCCCATGCCCACGCGACCATCGCCATCACCCACGACGGTGAGTGCTGCGAAGCCCAGGATGCGACCACCCTTGACCACTTTGGTCACGCGGTTGACCGCGATCATTTTTTCCTTCAGACCGTCGTCACGACTGTCGTCTTGCACTTTTGCTTGAACTTTTGCCATGTTGTTATCCGTGTCTGTTAGAACTGCAGGCCGGCAGCGCGTGCGGCTTCTGCCAATGTTTTGACGCGACCGTGGTAGGCAAAGCCCGAACGATCGAAAGCGACTTTGTCAACGCCAGCGGCTTTCGCTTTTTCAGCGATGCGCTTGCCAATGACTTCGGCGGCGTGTTGGTTGCCACCTTTACCGACCGCACCCAAGCTCTTGCGAACATCGGCTTCGGCGGTGGAGGCTGAGGCCAACACCTTGGTGCCATCGCCGGAGATGACGCTGGCATAAATGTGCAAATTGGTGCGGTTGACCATCAAACGCGCCACGCCTTGTGTGGCAATGCGGATGCGGGTTTGACGCGAACGGCGCAGACGCTGCTGTTTTTTGCTTAGCATGTTGCAGCTCCTTATTTCTTCTTGGTCTCTTTGATCGTGATCTTTTCGTCCGCGTAGCGGATGCCTTTGCCTTTGTAAGGCTCGGGCGGACGAACAGCGCGAATTTCAGCAGCGATCTGACCCACGGTCTGGCGATCAGCGCCTTTGATGATGATCTCGGTGGGCGCAGGTGTCTCGACCTTGATGCCAGAGGGCATGTCGATGTTGACAGGGTGCGAATAACCGACGGCCAAATTGAGTTTGGCGCCTTGGGCAGCGGCTTTGTAGCCCACGCCGACCAGGTTGAGTTTTTTCTCAAAGCCTTTGGTCACACCAATGACCATGTTGTTAACCAACTGGCGCAGCGTGCCGCTCATGGCATTGGCTTCGCGGGATTCGTTGGCAGGCTCAAAGCTCAGCACGTCGGCTTGACGCACGACCTTGACCAAGGCGTTGTTGGCGATGGACAACTGACCACCCGCGCCTTTGACGCTGATGTGTTGTTCGTTGATGGTCACGTCCACACCTGCGGGGACGGTAACGGGCATTTTGGCAACTCGGGACATGTCTGATTACTCCCTTAAGCCACGTAGCACAAAACTTCGCCGCCCACGCCAGTGGCGCGTGCTTTGCGATCGGTCATCACACCCTTGGGGGTGGTGACGATGGCGACACCCAAGCCGTTCATGACTTGAGGAATGGCGTCGTGGCCTTTGTAGACGCGCAAGCCAGGGCGAGAGACGCGCTCGATGCGCTCAATCACGGGACGGCCAGCGTAGTACTTCAAAGAAATTTCAAGCTCAGATTTGCCTGCCTCGGTGTTGACACGGAAGCCATCGATATAGCCTTCGTCTTTCAACACCTGAACAATGGCCAACTTGACCTTGGAAGAGGGGACCGACACGGTCGGCTTGGCCACCATCTGCGCATTGCGAATACGCGTCAGCAGGTCGGCAATGGGATCACTCATGCTCATATTGAATACTCCTGCCTGTTTACCAGCTGGCCTTGGTGATGCCGGGAATGTTGCCTGCGAAGGCTAATTCACGGATCTTGGCGCGACCCAAACCAAATTGACGGAAGGTGCCACGGGGGCGACCGGTGATTTCGCAACGATTGCGTTGGCGTGTGGGGTTGGCGTTGCGGGGCAACTTTTGCAAACCCAAACGTGCAGCAGCGCGCTCTTCGTCGCTGCGCTTCGCATCGGTGGCAATCGCTTTCAGTTCCGCGTGTTTTTTCGCGTACTTGGCGACCAATTTGTCTCGCTTGAGCTCGCGCTCGATCAAAGCTACTTTAGCCACAGGGCACCTCAGTTCTTGAACGGGAAACGGAAGGCGGCGAGCAGTGCTTTGCACTCATCGTCGGTCTTGGCCGTGGTGGTGATGCTGATGTTGAGACCGCGCAGGGCATCAACCTTGTCGTACTCGATCTCTGGAAAGATGATTTGCTCTTTCACACCGATGTTGTAGTTGCCGCGACCGTCAAAAGCGCGACCAGAGATACCGCGGAAGTCGCGCACGCGGGGCAAAGCCACGGTGACGAAGCGGTCGAGGAATTCATACATGCGCACGCCACGCAATGTGACCATGCAACCAATGGGTTGCTGTTCGCGGATTTTGAAACCGGCGATGGCCTTGCGCGCCTTGGTCACCACAGGCTTTTGACCAGCGATTTTGGTCAAATCACCGACAGCGTGGTCCATGACTTTTTTGTCAGCAACCGCTTCACTCACACCCATGTTGAGGGTGATTTTGGTGAGGCGCGGCACTTCCATGGGCGACTTGTAGCCGAACTTGGTGGTCAACTCGGGGACCACTTTTTCACGATAGTGTTGTTGGAGTCGTGCCATGTTCATGCCGCCTTGATGACTTCACCGCTGGACTTGAAGACGCGAACCTTCGTGCCATCGGCATTGATCTTGATACCCACGCGATCGGCTTTGCCGGTGGTGGCGTTGTAAATAGCCACATTGGACTGGTGAATCGGCATGGTTTTTTCCATGATGCCGCCAGCAATGCCTGCCATGGGGTTGGGCTTGGTGTGTTTTTTCACCAAATTGATGCCATCGACCACCAGGTGCGAGTCGTCTTGACGCAGCGACACCGTGCCACGCTTGCCTTTGTCGCGGCCCGCGATGACGATGACCTCGTCGCCTTTGCGAATTTTGTTCATGGTCTGGTCCTCAGAGAACTTCAGGCGCCAAAGACACGATCTTCATGAAACGCTCGGTGCGCAGTTCGCGCGTGACCGGTCCGAAGATGCGGGTGCCAATAGGCTCCAATTTGGCGTTGAGCAACACTGCTGCATTGCCGTCGAATTTGACGAGCGAGCCATCGCTGCGGCGAATGCCCTTGGCGGTACGCACCACCACAGCACTGTAGATTTCGCCTTTTTTGACGCGACCACGGGGGGCCGCTTCTTTGATGCTCACCTTGATGATGTCGCCCACGCTGGCATAGCGACGCTTGGATCCGCCGAGCACCTTGATGCACAAAACGGACTTCGCGCCGGTGTTGTCGGCGACCTCTAATCTGGATTCTGTCTGGATCATTTCTGTTTCCCAACTTGTACCGCGCTTGAAAACCCCCAATGGGTTTGTCTGCTCGATCAGTCTTGGGCCCGTCATTCGCGTTGCAAACCATTTTGCAGCGCGCCTGTTTGGGCGTTGTTTTCTCTGCCGTTTGAAAAGCAGAGCCGGCTATTATGTCACAGGTTTTGACCTGCGCGGCGTTTTTTTGCTGATTTTGTTGCTCGCCCCGGCGCAAGTACCTGTCATCAATGGTTTGTGGACGGCAAATGATAGCTGGCAGCCAGGCTCAAATAATCTGAAAGTTGTACATGTGTACACCCTTCGCTGTGCAAAATCGCCGCAACTTCCACGGCAGCCGTGGCAGATTGAGCAGCGTCTAAAAACAAGGCGCGGGATCGTCTGGCCAATACATCCTCGACTGTTCGCGCGTATTCATGGCGGGCGGCAAACCGCACCATGGCCTCGCTGAGCCCCGGCAACAGCCAGTTGTCGGCCCCCGGTAAAGCTGCCACCGCGGCCTGTTCATTGCCATACAGGTGCATCCCTTGCGGCGTGGTCAGGCTCACAGGTGGCTGCGATGAGGGATTGGCGCTTTGAAGAGCCGCGGTGACAGAGGGTGTATCAGGCACTTCCAACAACTGGCTGGTCAGGCATTGCGACAAGACATCGTGGGCCATGGCGCGGTAGGTGGTCCATTTGCCGCCCGTGACGGTGACCAAACCGCTGGGGCTGACGCTGACCGTGTGCTCTCGGCTCAAACCTTTGGTGCTGGCACCCTCTTCATGGTGCGGTTTGACCAAGGGCCGCAGGCCAACCCAGACACTGCGCACATCAGCGCGTTGAGGGGCTTTGGCCAAATAACGGGCTGATTCATTCAAGATGAACGCAACCTCTTCTTCAAAAGGCGCTGGTTCACGCGGCATGTCGCTGCGCGGCGTGTCGGTGGTGCCCAAGATGACCTTGCCCAACCAGGGCACGGCAAACAAGACCCGTCCATCGGCGGTTTTGGGCACCAACAGCGCGTGGTCACCGGGTAAAAATTCACGGTCGACCACCAAATGCACGCCTTGGCTGGGCGCAACCATGGCTTGAATCGTTGTGCCGCTGGGCTGTGCATCGAGTTGTCGAACCTGGTCCACCCACACGCCGGTGGCATTGACCACGCAGTTGGCTTGCACCTCAAAGCGTTGACCGGTTTCATCGTCTTGGGCCACCAAGCCGCTGACCCGTCCTTGTGTGTGAAGCAGTTGGGTGACACCACAGTAATTGACCACCAATGCGCCTGCCTGCGCCGCGGCGCGGGCCAAATGGATGGCAAATCGCGCATCGTCAAATTGACCGTCCCAATATTGCACCCCGCCAGACAAGCCTTTGGACTTGAGGCCGGGCATGCGGGCCATGACGCTGCTAGCAGATAAAAATTCGGTTGGACCCAGGCCATCAGCACCGGCCAACAAGTCATAGAGTTTCAAACCAATGCCGTAAAAGGCGGTCTCCCACCAGCGGTAAGACGGCATGACAAAGGGAATCGGTTGCGCCAAATGCGGTGCGTCATGCAACAACACCGAGCGCTCATGCAAGGCTTCACGCACCAGGCTGATATTGCCTTGCGCCAAATAACGCACACCGCCATGCACCAGTTTGGTTGAACGCGATGAGGTGCCTTTGGCAAAGTCGTGGGATTCGAGCAAGACCACTGAGTAGCCTCGCTGGCTGGCCTCCAGCGCCACGCCCAATCCTGTTGCACCGCCGCCAATCACCGCCAAATCAAAGCGCTGCGGGACGGCCAACTGTTGAAGAAGTTCAGAGCGGGTCATGGGTGACTGACCAAAGAGGGGGCTGCGCCCAGCAGGCAACAGACCCCCAGACAAAACGGGCAACCCCACCAGAGGGTTGCCGTTCGTCAGGCTTTAGCGAACGCGGCCTTCCTTCCAAGCATTGAGCAGCTTTTCATAGGCGATGGTTTCGCCCTTTGGCTTCTCATTGGCCAATTTGGCCCAGGGAGCCGCTTTGTCGCTCAGGTACTTGGCTGGGTCACCCTTGGGGTTGAGCTTGGGTGCGCAACGGGCCATGCCAGCACGCTCCAAACGCGCCATCACATCGTCCATCTCGTTGGCCAAGTTGTCCATGGCTTGCTGAGGTGTTTTCTCGCCAGTCACAGCCACTGCCACGTTTTTCCACCACAGCTGCGCGAGCTTGGGGTAGTCAGGCACGTTGGTACCGGTGGGCGTCCATGCCACACGCGCAGGGCTGCGGTAGAACTCCACCAAGCCACCCAACTTCGGTGCCATTTTGGTCATGGCGTCAGAGCGGATGTCGGACTCACGAATCGGTGTCAAACCGACAATGGTCTTTTTCAGCGACGTGGTTTTGGCGGTCACGAACTGGGCGTACAACCAAGCGGCAGCGGTTTTGTTGGCGTCATGGTCTTTGAAGAAGGTCCATGAACCCACGTCTTGGTAGCCGTTTTGCATGCCTTGTTTCCAGTAAGGGCCGTTGGGGCCAGGGGCCATGCGCCACTTGGGCGTGCCATCGGCATTCACCACAGGCAGTCCAGGCTTGGTCATGTCGGCCGTGAACGCGGTGTACCAGAAGATTTGCTGGGCAATTTGGCCTTGGGCAGGCACAGGACCGGCTTCACCAAAGGTCATGCCAATGGCTTCCTTGGGTGAGTATTTCTTCATCCAGTCCACGTACTTGGTGAGGGCATAGACCGCAGCAGGCGAGTTGGTGGCGCCACCACGGGCAACCGATGCACCCTGGGGGTTGCAACCGTCAGCAGAGGCGCGAATGCCCCACTCGTCAACGGGTCGGCCATTGGGAATGCCAATGTCAGCGGTACCCGCCATGGACAACCAAGCGTCGGTGAAACGCCAGCCCAATGAAGGGTCCTTCTTGCCGTAGTCCATGTGACCATAAATAGGCTTGCCGTCGATGTTTTTCACATCATTGGTGAAGAACTCAGCGATGTCTTCATAGGCGCTCCAATTGAGCGGCACACCCAGGTCGTAGCCGTACTTGGCCTTGAATTTGTCTTTGATGTCTTTGCGGTCGAACAAGTCAGCACGGAACCAGTACAGGTTGGCGAATTGTTGGTCGGGCAATTGGTACAACTTCTTGTCGGGACCGGTGGTGAAGCTGGTGCCGATGAAGTCTTTCAAGTCCAGACCGGGGTTGGTCCACTCTTTGCCGGCACCCGCCATGTAGTCGGTCAGGTTCATGATCTTGCCGTAGCGGTAGTGGGTACCAATCAGGTCGGAGTCGGAAATCCAACCGTCATAAATGGATTTGCCAGACTGCATAGAAGTTTGCAGTTTCTCCACCACGTCACCCTCTTGGATCAGGTCGTGCTTGACCGTGATGCCGGTGATTTCAGTGAACGCCTTGGCCAAGGTTTTGGACTCGTATTCATGGGTGGTGATGGTCTCGGACACCACGGAAATTTCTTTCACGCCCTTGGCCTGCAGTTTTTTCGCGGCTTCGATGAACCATTTCATCTCCGCCATTTGCTTGTCTTTGGACAAAGTTGAGGGTTGGAACTCGCTGTCCACCCATTTTTTGGCCTCAGCCTCGCCAGCCCAAGCGCTGTGACCCAGCACCAAGGCTGCAGCGGCGAAGGCAATCGCCCGGTATTTCAATTTCATGCCAGTCTCCTGAAAGTTTCCCCTTGCTCTGAGAAAACACGTGTCTTGGGGAAGTTGCAGACCGTGTCATGACTTGGTTTGTCTAGCCCTTGCGCATCACAAGCACCAGCCAAACCGCACTCGTTGCGGTCGCCCACCAAATCGAGGGCTCCTCGCTCAATTCAAACCACATCAACAGCTGCCCTGCCAAGCCCACAAACATCAGGTGCAGGTAAGCGCAACCCAACAAGCCGATGAACAAGCGGTCACCTCGGGTGGTGACCAAGGGCAAAAATCCTTGACGCGCCACCGTGGGCGAGCGTCGCTCCCACACCGTCATGCCGATCAACATGAGCACGATGCAGGTGAAAAAAACCGCCACCGGGGTGGTCCAAGCCATCCACTCAAGCATGGGGTTGTCTCCTCTGGTGTGTCATACGCGTCCCATGGCAAAGCCTTTGGCGATGTAATGCCGCACAAACCAAATGACGATGGCACCCGGCACGATGGTCAGCACACCGGCCGCGGCCAAGGTGGCCCAGTCCATGCCCGAGGCGCTGACCGTGCGGGTCATGGTGGCGACGATGGGTTTGGCGTTGACGCTGGTGAGGGTGCGTGCCAACAGCAACTCGACCCAGCTGAACATGAAACAAAAGAAAGCGGTCACGCCCACGCCTGCCTTGATGAGGGGCAAAAACACTTTGACGAAAAACGCCGGAAAACTGTAGCCATCGATGTACGCGGTTTCGTCGATTTCACGGGGAATACCACTCATGAAGCCTTCCAAAATCCACACTGCCAGCGGCACGTTGAAGAGCAAATGCGCCATGGCCACCGCGATATGGGTGTCCATCAAACCGACCGTGCTGTAGAGCTGAAAAAACGGCAGCAAAAACACCGCAGGCGGCGTCATGCGGTTGGTGAGCAACCAGAAAAACACATGCTTGTCGCCCAAAAAGCTGTAGCGCGAAAACGCATAAGCAGCCGGCAAGGCCACGGTGACCGAGATAACCGTGTTGATGGCCACGTAAATCAGGCTGTTGATATAGCCCGAATACCAAGACACATCGGTGAAGATGGTGGCGTAGTTGTCCCAGGTCGGGTTGGCCGGAAACAGGCTGAAACTGGACAAGATTTCTTGGTTGGTGCGCAAACTCATGTTCACCATCCAGTAAATGGGCAGCAAGGCGAACACGATGTAGAGCAGCAAAAACAAGCTGCGCTTTTTGAAGCGGCGCTCATCCATGGTCTTGCTCCTTGGCTTGGGTGCCAACACTTTGCATCCAGTTGTAGAGGATGAAGCACAGCAACAAAATGATCAAAAAGTAAATCAGCGAAAACGCAGCAGCAGGTCCTAAGTCGAACTGGCCCACCGCTTTTTGCGTCAGGTACTGGCTGAGGAAGGTGGTGGCGTTGCCCGGCCCACCGCCGGTCAGCACAAAAGGTTCGGTGTAAATCATGAAGCTGTCCATGAAGCGCAGCAACACCGCGATCATGAGGACGCCGCGCAGCTTGGGCAACTGAATAAAGCGAAACACCGCGAACTTAGAGGCGCCATCGATTTGCGCTGCTTGGTAATAGGCGTCAGGGATGCTGCGCAAACCGGCATACCCCAGCAAGGCCACCAATGGCGTCCAATGCCAAATGTCCATCACCAACACGGTGAGCCAAGCATCCCGCGCATTGCCGGTGTAGTTGTAATCAATGCCCATGGCTTGCAAAGCTGCGCCCAGCAAGCCGATGTCAGCGCGGCCGTAAATTTGCCAAATCGTGCCCACGACATTCCATGGGATCAGCAAGGACAAAGCCACCAACACCAAAGTGACCGAAGCCTGCCAGCCTTTGGCAGGCATGGACAGCGCCAGTGCAATACCCAAGGGGATTTCCACCACCAACACGGCCAGCGAAAACACCATTTGCCGCCACAGCGCGTCATGCAGGTCTTGGTCGCGCATGACAGCGGCAAACCACTCGGTACCCACAAACACCCGGCGTTCAGGCGAGATGATGTCTTGCACCGAGTAATTGACCACGGTCATGAGCGGCAGAATGGCCGAGAAGGCCACGCACAACAGCACCGGCAAGATGAGGAGCCAGGCTTTTTGATTCACCGGCTTCATGCGATCAGCTCCTCGTTGTCATAAAAGCAGCTGTGCGCGCCCAGCACCTGCACATGCACGGTTTGGCCAGGCACAGGTGGCTTGGCGTGGCTGCTGGCCAAACGTACCCGCAGCAACTCACCCGCGCATTCGGTGGTGAGCAAACCGCTGGTGCCCAGGTCTTGCCAACGCAACACCCGTGCCGGCAAGCAACCTTGGGCAGCCTGGTCGTGCAAGGTGATGTATTCGGGACGCACGCCCAGTTTCAGTGACTGCACAGCGGCCAAGCGCTGCTGCAAAGGCGTGCTCAAGGGCAAGCGGTGCTCGCCAACCAGGAGTTGGTCGGCCTGCACCTTGGCGGGTAAAAAATTCATGCCGGGCGAGCCAATGAAATGACCGACAAAGGTGTGGGCGGGTCGCTCGAACAAGGCCTCGGCGCTGCCCACCTGCACCGCACGCCCCCGGGTCATGACCACCACCTCTTGCGCAAACGTCAGCGCCTCGACCTGGTCGTGGGTGACATAAATCAGTGTGTGCTTCAGCTCTTGATGCACTTGCTTGAGCTTGCGGCGCAATTGCCACTTCAGGTGTGGGTCGATGACGGTGAGCGGTTCGTCAAACAAAATTGCCGCGACATCGGGGCGGACCAAGCCCCGCCCGAGCGAGATTTTTTGTTTGGCGTCGGCTGACAAACCAGCTGCACGCTGGTTGAGCTGGCCGCTGAGCTCCAACATTTCGGCAATTTGCCCCACGCGCTGACGAATTTGTGCCTCGGGCATGCGCCGGTTGCGCAGCGGGAACGCCAAGTTGTCGGCCACCGTCATGGTGTCGTAGATGACCGGAAACTGAAACACCTGGGCGATGTTGCGCTCTTGCGGTGTTTTGTCGTTGACGATGTCGCCATTGAAACGCACCTCGCCATGCGAGGGCTTGACCAAGCCCGAGATGATGTTGAGCATGGTGGTTTTGCCGCAGCCCGAGGGACCGAGCAAGGCATACGCGCCGCCTGCTTGGAAGGTCATTTTCAGGGGCAGCAAGGCGTAATCACTGTCTTGCTGGGGGTTGGGGCCGTAGGCGTGGGCCAGGTCGAGGTCGATGCGCGCCACCATGTCAATGCCCTCCCTGCGACAGGTTCAAGGGAGCGTGCAACAACGCACCCGCAGCATCGAACACATAAGCGTCTTGGGGGTGGACATAGGCAGTGAGGTTGGCGCCAATGTCAAACACATGCACGCCGGTTTTTTGCATGACCAACTCGACGCCGCCACAGTCCAGGTGGACAAAGGTGTCGGTGCCTGAAATTTCAGCCAACTGCACCCGCCCTTGCAAACCCACATCGCCTTCACGTGGCTCGGTGCGCAGCACCGACGCCCGCACCCCAAGTTGCACCCGGGGGTGTTGGGCCTCAACCTGAGGCAAGTGCACGGCGTTGGTGGTGTCCAGCGTCCAGGCCGCGCCTTGGCGATGGGCTTGCAGCACATTGATCGGCGGGTCGCTGAACGCACGGGCCACATCCAAGGACTGCGGATGGCGAAACACCTGCAAGGTAGGGCCGTACTGCAACAAGCGTCCTTCTTTCAACACCGCGGTGTGGCCGCCCAGCAGCAAAGCCTCGCTGGGCTCGGTGGTGGCATAGACCACGGTGCCCTCGCCAGCAGCGAACAACTGGGTCAGGTCTTCACGCAGCTCTTCGCGCAGCTTGTAGTCCAGGTTGACCAAGGGCTCATCCAAAAACATCAGCGGCGCACGCTTGGCCAAAGCCCGCGCCAAGGCCACGCGCTGTTGCTGGCCGCCTGACAGCTCGGCGGGCAAGCGTTTGAGAAACGGGTCGATACGCAGCCGCTTGGCCATGGCTTGCACCTGGGCATCAATGTTTTTGTCGTTGCGCAAACGCAGGGGCGAGGCGATGTTGTCGTACACCGTCATCGAGGGGTAGTTGATGAATTGCTGGTAGACCATGGCGACATTGCGCTCGCGTACCGGCACGCCGGTGACGTCTTGCCCGTCCACCCACACCCGCCCGGTGGTGGGCAAGTCCAAACCCGCCATGAGGCGCATCAAGCTGGTTTTGCCAGCTTGGGTGGCGCCCAGCAACACAGTGACCGCATGCGGCGCCAAGACCATGTCCAAGGTGTGCAAATACGTTTGCGCACCGACGGTTTGGCTGATTTGGTCGAGTTTCAGGGTCATGGGCGGATGTTCTTTTCTTTTCGCATTCTTGTTCGTATTTGTTTTTATTGATTCGGTATTTTCCCTATGTTGGTGCCTGGTGAACTGGTTTATGGTTGCCCGCAAAGCTGTTTGAAGCGCCGACATGAACCCCAACCCCCGTCAAACCCAGTTGCTCGAATTGGTCCAAGCCCAGGGCTCGGCCTCGATTGAGTTTTTGGCCGAAACCTTTTCTGTCACCTTGCAAACCGTGCGCCGCGATGTGCAGCGCCTGGCCGAAGCCGGGCTGTTGTCGCGCTTCCATGGCGGTGTGCGCATGCCAGGGTCGACCACCGAAAACATCGCCTACCGTCAGCGCCAAGCCTTGTCACTCGACGGTAAAACCCGCATCGCCAAAGCGATCGCGGCAGCGGTACCCCATGGCTGCTCGCTCATCATGAACATTGGCACCACCATGGAAACCGTGGCGCGGGAGTTGCGCCTGCACCGTGGCTTGCGCGTCATCACCAACAACTTGAATGTGGCGCAAATCCTGAGCGACAACCCCGACTGCGAGGTCATCGTCACCGGCGGCGTGGTGCGTGGGGTGGACCGCGGCATTGTGGGCGAGGCCACGGTGGACTTCATCCGCCAGTTCAAGGTGGACATTGGCCTGATTGGCATCAGCGGCATCGAGGCAGATGGCACCATGCGCGACTTTGACTACCGCGAGGTGAAAGTGGCCAAAGCCATCATCGAACACTCACGCCAAGTGTGGCTGGCTGCCGACCACACCAAGTTCAACCGACCCGCCATGGTCGAGTTGGCACATTTGTCCCACATCGACCGCCTGTTCACCGATGCCCCGCCGCCCGAGAGCTTTGCGCAGTTGCTCGAGCAATCGGGGGTGGAGTGCAGCGTGGCGCTGGAGGGTAAAACCCCACCTGCACTGTCCTTGGTCAGTTAACCCTTCATCCCAAAACAGCCCCATGTCTTATTTACTGGCCTTGGACCAAGGCACCTCCAGCTCCCGCAGCATCGTCTTCAAGCCCGACGGCAGCATCTTGGCCGTGGCGCAGCAAGAGTTTCGGCAAATCTACCCCCAACCCGGCTGGGTCGAGCACGATCCGCAAGAAATTTGGACCAGCCAACTCGCCACCGCCCGCCAAGCGCTGCAACAAACGGGGTTGGGCGCCAACCAAATCGCCTCCTTGGGCATCACCAACCAACGCGAAACCACGGTGGTGTGGCGGCGCGACACCGGCCAAGCCATTTACAACGCCATCGTCTGGCAAGACCGCCGCGCCGAACCCGAGTGCCAGCGTTTGCGCGAGGCGGGTTTTGCGCCCCTGGTGCAGCAAAAAACCGGTTTGCTGATCGATGCCTATTTTTCAGCCACCAAATTGCAGTGGATTTTGGACAACGTGCCCAACGCCCGTGCCATGGCCGAGGCCGGGCAACTGGCCTTTGGCACGGTGGACAGTTGGCTGATGTGGCAACTCAGCGGCGGACGCATCCATGCCACCGATGTCAGCAATGCGGCGCGCACCATGCTCTTGAATGTGCACACCAACCGCTGGGACGACGAGCTGCTGGCGCTGTTTCGCATTCCTTCATCGGTGCTGCCCGAGGTGCATCCTTCTGCCAGCGATTTTGGCCACACCCAAGCGCAGTGGCTGGGCCATGAACTGCAGATTGGCGGCGTGGCCGGTGACCAGCAAAGCGCCTTGTTTGGCCAAGCCTGCTTTCAAGCCGGCCAAGCCAAAAACACCTATGGCACCGGCTGCTTCATGCTGATGCATACCGGCGGTGAATTTCAAACTAGCCACAACGGCTTGATCACCACCAGCGCCGCCCAAGCCGATAGCACCCCTGCGTTTGCGTTGGAGGGCAGTGTGTTCATCGGCGGTGCGGTGGTGCAGTGGTTGCGTGACGGACTGCGGGCCTTTGACAAAAGCGCCGATGTACAAGCCTTGGCCGAGAGCGTGCCCGATTCGGGCGGCGTGGTGCTGGTGCCCGCCTTCACTGGCTTGGGTGCGCCGTATTGGCAAGCCGATGCACGCGGGGCGATGGTGGGTTTGTCACGGGGCACCACCATGGCGCACATCGCACGGGCAGCCCTGGAGAGCATCGCGTTCCAAAGCACGGCTTTGCTGCAAGCCATGAACCGCGACGCGACCCAGCCGGTGACCGAGTTGCGGGTCGATGGTGGCGCTTGCGTCAACAACCTGCTCATGCAGTTCCAAGCGGATTTGCTGGGCATTCCGGTGCTGCGCCCCGAGGTGATTGAAACCACGGCTCTGGGCGCGGCCTATTTGGCGGGCTTGAGCGCCGGCCTCTACCAAAGCCCTCAAGAGCTGGCCCAGCACTGGCGGGTGGAGCGGCGCTTTGAACCGCAGATGTCACGCGACCAGGCGCAGTCGCTGATGGCGCATTGGGAAAAAGCGGTGCGCCAAACCGTGGCTGCTTGAACGGGGCTTGGCGCTGAAGCCGCGCTGAAACATCCGACAATGCCCCACTCTGACCCACGGGGTCGTTTCTGGAATGCCCATGACCGCTTCAGCCACCACTTTTTCAAGCATGACCTTCATCGGCGGGGGCAACATGGCCAGCGCCCTGATCAGCGGCATGCTCAAGCGCGGCACACCCGCGGCCAGCATCCAGGTGGTCGAGCCCCTGGCCAGCACCCGCCAACAACTGATTGACCAACTCGGGGTGCGCGCCATCCCCCAAGCCGACAGCCAACTGGCCCATTCAGACCTGGTGATCTGGGCGATCAAACCGCAGTTGTTCAAAGAGGTGGCCACACCGCTGCAAGACTTGTTGGCCCATGCCTTGCACCTGAGCGTGGCTGCGGGCATTCGCTCAGACAGCATCACCCAGTGGCTGGGCACCGAGCGGGTGGTGCGCGCCATGCCCAACACGCCGGCCTTGGTGGGTTTGGGCCAAACGGGCTTGTACGCCCGGGGCGCTGTGAATGCCGACGAACGCCAGCAGGTGGAAGCACTCATGAACGCGGTGGGTCAGTCGATTTGGGTGGCGCGCGAGGACTTGTTGGACGCGGTCACCGCCGTGTCTGGTTCAGGGCCGGCTTACGTGTTTTATGTGATCGAGGCCATGGTGGCTGCTGGGGTGCGCATGGGCTTGTCGCCCGAACAAGCGCATCAGTTGGCGGTGGGCACCCTGGTGGGGGCGTCCGAATTGGCGCGTGCCAGCAGCGAACCCCCGGCGGTGTTGCGCGAGCGGGTCACGTCCAAAGGCGGCACCACGTTCGCAGCCATCAGCAGCTTGCAAGCCGATGAGGTGGCCGCGTTGATTGACAAAGCCATGCAGGCCGCCAAGGACCGCGCCCACAGCCTGGGCGACGAGTTGGGCTGACCCTCAGGCCGCCGCTGGTTGCATGGCATAGCCCAGGGCAATGCCGGCGAACACCGTGGCACCCAGCCAATGGTTCATGCGAAAGGCTTTGAAACAGCCCTCACGTTCTCGCTTGTAAATCATGCCGAAATGCCACAGCGCCTGGATGCCTGCCAACTCCATCGAGAACCACTGCGGCCAACCCAAACCTTGGTCGTGCAGCAGGTAAAGGGTGCCGAAGATGTAGGCCGCGTAAAACAACATGATGCCCAGCACATCATGGCGGCCCAAGGTGATGGCCGAGGTTTTCATGCCAATGCGCAAGTCGTCGTCGCGGTCGACCATGGCGTACTCGGTGTCGTAGGCCAACACCCAACACAAATTCACCAACAACAGCGCCCAAGCGAATGGCGGCACCGCGTTCCACACGCCTTGCAGCGTGAGGGGTCCGCCATTGACCGCGGCAAACGCCATCGGGATGCCAAAACTGAAGGCCACCCCCAGCACGGCTTGCGGCATGGCGACAAAGCGCTTGGCATAGGGATAGATCAAGGTCACCGCCAAAGCGGCGAACGACCACACCACCGTCACCGCATTGGTGGTGAGCACCAAGCCAAAGGCACACAAGGCCAGCAGCGCGCCTGCGGTGAGCGCTTGTTTGACCGATAAAGCGCCAGAGGTCACCGGGCGGTTGGCGGTGCGTTGCACATGCTTGTCAAACTCGCGGTCGGCCACGTCGTTGATGCAGCAGCCCGCGCTGCGCATGAGGATGGTGCCCAGCACAAAGACGCTGAGCAAATGCCATCCCGGAAAGCCTTTGGCTGCCAACCACAGTGCACTCAAGGATGGCCACAGCAGCAGCAACCAGCCCGCCGGGCGGTTGAAGCGGATCAGGTCCAAGTAAAGCGCCAACTGGCTGGCTGGGCGCGATGGTTCTGGCGGGGTGACGTCGGTCATGTCAAGACAGGCGGTGAACGCCAGGCAAATCGCTGGCGAAGATGGCGTTGCGCAAAGCGGCTATCGCTTCGTAGCGGGTGAAACTGCGCCGCCAGGCCAACACCACGCGGCGCGTGGGTGGCGGGTCGTTGCCCTCGACGATGGGCAGGTAGCGCACATACGTGTCCAGCGATTTTTTCTTTTTGCTGCTGGCCAACAAAGCGTCTTTGGGGACACTCAAGCGCGGCACCAGGGTCACGCCCATGCCCGCAGCCACCATGTGTTTGATGGTTTCCAAAGACGAGCCTTCAAAGCTTTTGCGAATGCCTTCGGCGTTGCTGGAAAAACGCGCAAATTCGGGACACACTTCAAGCACATGGTCGCGAAAACAATGGCCATTGCCCAACAGCAACATGGTCTCGGCTTTCAACTCGGTGGCGCTGATCGCGTCTCGCTGGGCCAAGGGATGGGCGCTGGGCAAAGCCGCCATGAACGGCTCGTCATACAAGGGGGCGATGGCCAGGCCGGCATCGGGAAACGGCTCGGCCATGATGGCGCAATCAATCTCGCCAGTGCGCAGCATCTCCAGCAGTTTCACGGTGAAATTTTCTTGCAGCATGAGCGGCATTTGCGGCGTGATGTCGATGCTGTGGCGCACCAACTCGGGCAGCAAATACGGCGCGATGGTGTAGATGACGCCCAATCGCAAAGGACCTGACAAGGGGTCTTTGCCGCGCTTGGCGATTTCTTTGATGCTGGCGGCTTGGTCCAAGACGTTTTGCGCTTGGCGCACAATTTCTTCACCCAAGGGCGTGACGGCGACCTCATTGGCGCTGCGCTCGAACAGCTTGACCTGCAGCTCTTCTTCCAGGTTTTTGATGCCCACCGACAGCGTGGGCTGCGACACAAAGCAGGCCTCGGCGGCACGGCCAAAGTGTTTTTCGCGGGCCACGGCCACGATGTATTTGAGTTCGGTCAGCGTCATGGTGTGTCAGGCTTTGAGGAAGTCGGATTTTCCACCCAACCAGCGCTCGACATGGCGAGCCGCTAGTTGCGGGTATTGGTCCAGCATGCGCGGGGCGAGTTGACGGGCCCAGTCCAAAAGTTCGAGGTCCACCGTGAGGTCTGCGAACCGCAACATGGCCGCGCCAGATTGGCGGGACCCTAAAAACTCACCCGGTCCTCGGATATCGAGGTCACGCCGTGCAATTTCAAAACCGTCGTTGGTCTCGCCCATGGCGCGCAGCCGCGCCTTGGCGGTGTCGCTCAAGCGGCCATGTTCACCCAAGCTGTAGAGCAGCACACAGGCCGAGGCTGCTGCACCGCGCCCCACCCGCCCACGCAACTGGTGCAACTGGCTCAGGCCAAAACGCTCGGCGTGTTCAATCACCATGAGCGAGGCATTGGGCACGTCCACCCCCACCTCAATCACCGTGGTGCTGACCAAGACGCCCATTTGCCCTTGCACGAAGAGCGACATCACCGCTTTCTTTTCCACCTGCGGCATGCGCGAATGCAGCAAGCCCACCATCACGCCGGGCAGCGCCTCGCACAAGGCTTGGTGGGTGTCGGTGGCGTTGTGTAAATCCAGCGCTTCGCTTTCTTCAATCAGCGGACACACCCAGTAAATTTGCCGCCCCTCTTGCAGCTGCGCCCGGATGCGCTCGATGACCTCGTCGCGTCGCGTGTCGGCCACCAGCTTGGTGACGATGGGCGTGCGCCCAGGCGGTAACTCGTCGATGGTGGACACATCCAGGTCGGCGTAATAGCTCATGGCCAAGGTGCGGGGGATGGGCGTGGCGCTCATCATCAGCAAATGCGGTTCGCGGGGGGCATGTTGGGTGACGCCTCCGTGGTGGATGGTCGAGGGCTGTTCATGCGCGGGATTGGTTTGCTCATCCGACAGCTTTTGCCGCAAGGCCAGACGCTGCGCCACACCAAAGCGGTGCTGCTCGTCAATGATGGCCAGCCCCAAGCGTTTGAACTGCACCTTGTCTTGAATCACCGCATGGGTGCCCACCACCAGCGCCGCCTCGCCACTGGCCACCAAGGCCAGCATGGCGTCGCGTTCTTTTTTCTTTTGGCTGCCAGTGAGCCACGCCACTTGCAAACCCAAAGGGGCCAACACGGGGGCCAGCCAGCCCACCAATTTGGCGAAATGCTGCTCGGCCAATATTTCGGTGGGTGCCATCAAAGCGCATTGCCAACCGGCATCGATGCACTGCGCCGCAGCCAGCGCGGCCACCACGGTTTTGCCAGAACCCACATCGCCTTGCAGCAAGCGGTGCATGGGCACGGCACGCGCCACATCGTTGGCCACTTCGCCCACCACCCGTTGTTGCGCCTGGGTCAGCTGAAACGGCAGCGCCGCATGCAACTGTGCCAGCACGCCTTGCGGGCTGGTGCTGAGCTGAAGCACCGGGGCGTTGAGCAACTGGCGTTCGCGTTTGGCTTGCAACTGCGAGAGCTGCTGCGCCAGCAATTCCTCGGCTTTGAGGCGCTGCCAAGCGGGGTGGGTTTTGTCCTCCAATTGCGCCATGGACACGCTGGGCGTTGGGTGGTGTAAAAACTGCAACGCCTGCGCCAAGCCCCAGCTGTGCGGGGGGAGGTGTTGCGCGGGAATGGTTTCGTCAAACGCTTGGCTGCGCAAGGCCTGCGCCAAACCGCCCTGCACCGCTTTGCGGATGTAGGCCTGGGGTAACTCGGCGCTGCTGGGGTAAATCGGGGTCAAGGCGGTGGCGAGCGAGCCGCCTGCGCCTTGGACCGTCGGGTGCATCATGGTGCGGCCCATGAAGCCGCCACGCACCTCGCCGCGCAAACGCACGGAGCGTCCCACCTCCAAGGCTTTTTGCATATTGGGGTAGAAATTGAAAAACCGCAGGGTGCAAGTGTCGCTGCCGTCATCCACCACAGCTTGCAACTGGCGGCGCGGCTTGAACACCACGTTGCAGCTTTTCACCACCGCTTCGATTTGGATCACCTCACCGTCGCGTGCATCGGCCAACTTCACCAACTGGGTTTCGTCCTCGTAGCGAAACGGCAGGTGCAGCGCCATGTCCACCGGACGCAGCAAGCCCATTTTGCGCAAGGCTTTTTGCGGGGCGCTCAGGGGCTTGGGCGCTTGCTTGACGCCCTCAGAGGTTCCAGCGCCAGCCATGCAAGACCATTTCCAACACCTTGATGAGCAAAATCACCACCATGGGCGACAGGTCCAATCCAGCCACCGCAGGCAAGAAGCGCCGCACGGGGCGCAGCATGGGCTCGACCAGGCTTTGCACCCAATAGGCCGTGGCCTCGTCCACCCGCAACCAAGACACCACGATGGACACCACCAACAGCCAAAATGCGCCCGACAGCACCAAGGCCAGCAGGTCCATCACAGCACCCAGCAACACAGCAAGAGGGTTGAGGCTGGCACCAAACAGCCCTGCCATCACGGCGGCTTGCAGCAGCATGACCAAGAACGCACCCACCAGACTGCCCAGATCCAGGCGGCCCACCTTGGGCAACACACGTCGCAAAGGCAGCACCAACCAATCGGTGAGACCGACCACCCAAGCACCTGCGCTGTTGCCCAGGCCCACACGCAGGCCCAGCCACAACATATAGGCTCTGAGCAAACACATGCTCGCCAGCAGACTGGCGATGGTTTGCACCACCATCACAACAATCGAATTCATCATGGCTTGGACTTTCTTTGCATGCTGTATTGCACCATACCCACCAAGCGGGTGCGAGAATCTGCCTCCCTTCACTTGGAACGGGCCTGTTCAGCCCTCAAGCCCATGACATCTCTCACGCCACCACGTCAGTTCACGCTCAGTGATTTCGACTTTCACCTCCCCCCCGAACTGATTGCCCAAACGCCTGCCATAGAGCGCAGTGCGTCGCGCTTGCTGGACGGACGAGACGACACGCCAGTGGACCGCATCTTCAAAGAGCTGCCCAGTTTGCTGCTGCCTGGTGACTTGCTGGTATTCAACGACACCCAAGTGGTGCCTGCACGTTTGTTTGGTGAAAAAGCCAGCGGCGGGCAACTTGAATTGTTGGTGGAGCGGGTGTTGCCTGTGGCAGAGGGTGAGCCATCCCACCAAGTGGTGGCACACATGAAGGTGAGCAAAAAACCCGCGGTGGGCTCGGTGCTGCGCATGTTCTCTAGAGAGGGCACATCGGTGGTCTTTGAAGCCACACTTTCAGGGCGATGGCCCGATGCAGAGGGCCCGCTTTTCCGGTTGGCTTTCAGCGACGACCCCTTGGCGCTGATGCGTGCCCACGGCCATGTGCCACTGCCCCCTTATATAGAGCGGGACAAGCACAGCATGTCTGCCGATGACGTGGCGCGTTACCAAACCGTGTTCGCCAAACACCCCGGCGCGGCGGCCGCACCCACGGCGGCGCTGCATTTTGACGAGGCGCTGCTCAGCCAGTTGCAAGGCATTGGCGTGCAGCGTGCCAGCGTCACCTTGCATGTGGGTGCTGGCACCTTCTCGCCGGTGAAAACCGAAAACTTGAGCGAACACCGCATGCACAGCGAGTGGTACAGCATCCCTGCTGCCACCTTGCAGGCCATCGCCGATTGCAAAGTGCGGGGTGGACGGGTGGTGGCGGTGGGCACGACCACGGTGCGAACACTGGAGAGCTGGGCCCGCAGCGGTATGACCGAGGGTGACACTGACATCTTCATCACGCCAGGTTTTCAGTTTCAGGTGGTGGATGTGTTGATCACCAACTTCCATTTGCCCAAAAGCAGCTTGCTGATGCTGGTGGCCGCATTTGCGGGCTATGAGCGCATGCAAGCGCTGTATGTGCATGCGGTGAAGCAGGGTTATCGGTTTTTCAGCTATGGGGATGCGATGCTTTTATCGCGTCGCGAATAAGTCTGTCATTGCGAAAACGTCATTGCGAGCGAAGCGAAGCAATCGTCATTGCGAACAGCCTGTCATTGCGAGGCCGCAGGCCGAAGCAATCCCGGTGAACACCCCCCGAACTGGGGGCGCATTTTGCTGCTCTTTCGCTCACAAAATGGCCCCCAGTCCGTGCGGTGTTCCAAGCTTTTCGGTAGGTGCGATATCTTCAAGGCTTGGGAAAGTACTGCACATTCGCCAAACCTTGGTAATCCGCGTCTTGCGTCCAAAGTGTGGCTTGGTGTTCCAGCGCCATGGCGTACATCGCTGCGTCTGCCATGGCCAGTTGGTGTTTGCTGTACACATCAGCCGCAGCAATGGCACGGGCATCGTTGAAGTCAATCACAGGGGCTCTGCGCATCAGGTCCAAACAGGTGTCGCGTAAATGGGCGGGCAGTTTGCGTGACAGCACACGGTGAACTTCGTACAGGTTGATGCTGGTCACCAATAAGCGCGGGGTGTCCTCTATCACAGATGCAAACAAGTCCGCTCTTGGCGAGTCCAAGAAATATTCCACCCACCCCGAGGCATCCACCATGTTCATTTTTAGTCCTTATCCGGCTCCTTGGGTGGCTCGATGTCGCCCAAGTCGTAGCCCTTCAGAATACCCCTGTAAGCAGACATGGGCAGCAAAGGCGTGATCACCAATTCCTTGCCCCGCACTTCAAACTGAATTTGTGAGCCCGGCTCTATGCCCAACTGCGTTCGCATGGCCACAGGCAGGGTGACCTGCCCTTTGCTTGAAACCACCGCATTGCTTGACATATTCATCTCGCTTTACCTAATTCAAAAAGTAAAGCGAATTTTCAAGTAAAGCCTTGAGACTGTCCAGCGCCACTTAAACTGCCCCCATGATGACATTCGACCTGATCAAAACCGAGGGCCTGGCCCGCCGTGGCCGCCTGACCCTCAACCACGGCGTGGTGCAAACGCCGATCTTCATGCCGGTGGGCACTTACGGCACGGTCAAGGGCGTGATGCCGCGCAGCCTGCACGAGATGGGCGCGCAAATCATTTTGGGCAACACCTTTCATTTGTGGATGCGCCCAGGGCTGGACATCATGCAAAGCTTTGGCGGCTTGCACCAGTTTGAAAAATGGGACAAGCCCATCCTCACTGACAGCGGTGGGTTTCAGGTGTGGAGCTTGGGTGCGATGCGCAAAATCACCGAAGAAGGCGTGCATTTCGCCTCGCCGGTGAATGGCGACAAGCTGTTCATGTCGCCCGAGGTGAGCATGCAAATCCAAACCACCTTGAACAGCGACATCGTGATGCAGCTGGACGAATGCACGCCTTACGAGACCAACGGCCAACTCACCACCGAGGCCGAGGCCGCCAAAAGCATGGAGATGAGCCTGCGCTGGGCCAAGCGCAGCCAAGACGAATTTGCGCGGCTGAACAACCCCAACGCCTTGTTTGGCATTGTGCAAGGCGGCATGTTCGAGAACCTGCGTGAAGCCTCACTGGAACAACTGGTGGCCATGGACTTCCCCGGCTACGCCGTGGGTGGTGTGAGCGTGGGCGAGCCCAAAGAGGAAATGCTGCACATCATGGCGCACACCCCGCACCGCCTGCCCGCCAACAAACCGCGCTACCTGATGGGCGTGGGCACACCGGAAGATTTGGTCGAAGGTGTGCGCTGCGGTGTGGACATGTTCGATTGCGTCATGCCCACGCGGAACGCCCGCAACGGCACGCTGTTCACCCGCTATGGCGACTTGAAGCTGCGCAATGCTCGCCACAAGGCCGACCCACAACCCATCGACCCCAGCTGCACCTGCCATGCGTGTGCGGGGGTTGAAGGCGTGTCATGGGAACAGGGTGGCAGAGGCGGTTTCAGCCGCGCCTATATGCACCACCTGGACCGCTGCGGCGAAATGCTCGGCCCCATGCTGGCCACCATCCACAACCTGCACTTTTACCTGAACCTGATGCAAGAGGTGCGCGATGCGCTAGACGCGGGGGATTTTGCGGGGTTTGTGGTGAGGTTCAAGGGGGATAGGGCGCGGGGGGTTTGAGGGAGGGGCCCTCAATAATCACTACTCGAGGCTGGCGCGTCTAAATGCATCAATGTTCTTGAAAAGCAGAGTTTTACTCAATCTACGCTCGGTAGTATCAATCTTGTATTTATGCCATGGCATGAGATCATCAGGTTGAGCGCGGTGAATGCCCTTCTCAAAAAAACCAAATACCGCCTTTTCTAAGCTAGAAGACAAATCAATGAAGTCTTTACGAATAAGGCGTGCTAGCTGAGGGTAAATCTCAGAAGGCACACCCTTCAAGCTTGCATACAGATTTACAAGGTAATCCTGAACAAAGTTGACTTCACGCTTCGCTGAAATCGTGAGCCATGAAGAACTGCCGACTTGTTCTTGCGTAAATACCGTAAACCAAGCATCAAATACTTCACGGGATTGCAGAAGTTTTGGTGCGCGATCAATTTCACCACTTTCGTCAAAGCCACCTGAAGACACCATAACTCTCATCTCGTGGGCAAGTTTGAGCACACTCTCGTGAGCCGCAATCTGACGTTCGACAAGCTTATAACGAATCTGATGATTCAGTTCCCTTCGTTTCAGTATCAAGGAAGCAATGAAAGAAAGCGTCCCTCCTCCGAGTGCACCAAGCAAGCCAAAGATCGCGCTGGCATTTGTGTTTAAAAACTGTTCAATAGTTGGGGACATTGGTTTTTAATTGTTTGATATCGGCAGTCATTGACCTCAAATTCATTAGTCAGCAAGGCTATGAAAAGCAATGCGATGGGCAATCATGTTCATTGAGAGGTCCAAGGCAATGTAGACCGAAACACCCGTTTGATACATCCGGACATGGTCGATACACATTCAATACTGTAATTAGAAAACAGTATTTAATGAATCTTAATTAAATCATATTCACTCACTTAACATCGATCTGATCATCCTCCAAGTGCAGAACTTTGCTCAATTGAGGTCACATAGACCGAGAAATTTATCCTTGCAAATTAAGGAACAAAACTCCATAATTGCAAGGATGTTTGACCGATTTCTCATCCACCAACTTCGCGAAGAACTGGCGTTTTCGCCAGCGGTGGCAATACTTGGGCCACGGCAGGTGGGCAAAACCACCTTGGCTTTGGCTGTTGCAAAGTCGATTCCACACATTTACCTGGATTTAGAGTCCGAACGCGACCGAGGCAAGTTGGCGCAAGCCGAGCTTTACTTGGAAAGCCACCGTGGAAAATTGGTCATTTTGGACGAGGTACATCGCGCACCCGGTTTGTTTCCGGTGCTGCGAGGCCTCATCGACCAAGCGCGGCAAGCCGGACACGAGGCGGGTCAGTTTCTGATGTTGGGCTCGGCCAGTTTGCAAGTGCTGCAGCAATCTGGCGAAACCTTGGCTGGGCGCATTGCTTATTTGGAGCTGGGGCCTTTGCATCTCTTGGAAACAGGCGCTGCGTCCATGAACACGCTGTGGTTGCGCGGTGGTTTTCCGGCCAGCTTCAAAGCCCCCAGCGATGCACGCAGTTTGCGATGGCGTGACAACTTCATTCGCACTTATTTGGAACGCGACATTCCACAGTTTGGCCCACGCATCGCGGCTGAAACCCTGCGCCGCTTTTGGACCATGTTGGCGCACCATCAAGGTGGCATGCTGAATGTGGCGCATTTGGCGCGCAATTTGGGTGTGGATGCCAAAACCGCGCAAAGCTATATCGACCTGCTGTGCGATTTGCTGTTGGTTCGCCGCTTGCAACCGTGGCACCACAACACGGGCAAGCGTTTGGTGAAAACACCCAAGGTCTATGTGCGCGACAGCGGCTTGGTGCATGCGCTCTTGAACATCCAAACCCAGGAAGCCTTGCTCTCGCACATGGTCTTGGGGGCCAGCTGGGAAGGCTATTGCATCGAGAGCATTTTGGCGTGTGCCCCACCCCATGTCAGCGGGTTTTATTACCGCACCAGCGGTGGTGCTGAAATTGACTTGCTGCTGTCTTGGCCCAGCGGTGAGCTATGGGCCATCGAGATCAAGCGCAGCAGCCACGCCAAGGTGGAACGCGGGTTTCACAGCGCCTGCGATGACTTGCAACCCACCCGCAAATGGGTGGTGTACCCGGGCGATGAAAGCTATTCGCTAGGACATGGGGTGCATGCTGTTTCTTTGCATGCGCTGTGTCAATCGCTGCAAGATCAAGCAGGTGAGCGTTAACGCCAACCTTTGCCTATTCGTAATGCGTCCACATGCGCAGTACCCTGACCGTTCGCTCAACGGGGAACACCTGGTAAACCAATCGGTGTTGAATATTGATGCGCCTTGAATAAGCGCCAGCCAAATCGCCAACCAACTTTTCATAAGGTGGCGGGTTTTGAAACGGATCGTCAGCCAAGATGGCCAGCAAAGCCTGCGCTTTGGCTTTCAGCCCTGCGGCACTCAGCTTGGGCGCATCTTTCAGCGCATGCTTGGCATACACCAGTTGCCAGCTCACCAGTCCAATTCCTTGGCACTGTCCTCCAAGGGCTCGGCCATGCCTGCATGGATGGATTCACGCATGCCGGGTACGGACAGCAAGTGCAAGGTCTCCTGGATGGCTTGCCAATCTTCCACAGCCACCAAAACTGCATCACTGCGTTTGCCGGTGATCAATATAGGCTCGTGCGAATCAGCCGCTTGGTCGATCAGGCGGTACAAATTGGCTCGGGCTTCACTGGCGGTGAGAACGGTGGTCATGCTGTTTCCTTGGGAAGAAACAAAATGGTACGGTATTTCGTACGCTATTGCAAGTTTTCCAGCAATTCAGGCTTGCTGAGGCGTCCGATGGTCTTGAACCAAGTCCCCAAACGCCAACACATCGGCATCATGCGCAGGCTCAATCCATGGCTCTTTCAAGGCGGCTTGGTACCAAGCCTGCATAGAAGGCAAGGCCAGCAAGGTGTCCACATACGCTTGGCAAGCCTCTGACAGTGGCAAGGCGTAGCTTTGCACCCGAAACGCAATGGGGCAGTAAAACGCATCCACCGCAGTGAACTTCTCGCCTGCCAAAAACGGGCCGCCAAAGGTTTGCAGGCCCTGCGTCCACAGGGTATGCAAACGTTGCAAATCACTCAACAAACCACTGGGCAGAGGTTGGTGCAACTTCACCCGCACCCCACAGCTCATGGGACAGACTTTGCGCAACTGCCCAAAGCCCGAATGCATTTCGGCAGCGGCACTGCGCGCCCATGCTCTGGCTTGGGCGTCAGCGGGCCACACCGCAGGGTGTTGCTCGGCCAAGTACTCGGCAATCGCCAAGGTGTCCCACACGGCTTGCGCGCCATCCACCAACAGCGGCACTTTGCCACTGGGCGAAAAGGCTTCAAAGCCACAGGGCCCGCCGCCCATGGGGAAGGGGTGAACGCTTTCTTCAAAGGGCAGGCCCAAGGTGGTCATGAGCACCCAAGGACGCAATGACCAAGAGGAGTAGTTTTTATTGGCGATATGGAGTTTCATGCCGCTTCACTCCACCGTGAACACGGTCAACACACCGGTGTAGCCATACACCTGCTGGTAGGCAATTTCACCCGCCGCAAAAAAACCCACCAGCGGCACATCGCCCAAAGCGCGCTGGATGATTTGCAACTCGGCGCTGGGCGCACCAAAGTGCGGGCCACCGCGCCCTGTGCAGCTGACATAAATGGCGCCAGCAATGCGCTTGCCGGCGTGGCTGGTTTGACTGCTCGCATCGGGCACGCCCACCGCCGCCTCCAAGCTGACTTCTTCGGGCTCCAAGGTCTCGCGTATTTCGGTGACGATGCGCAGCAAATCGGCCTTGGCCGATTTGGCGTCGCGCGAACAAAACGCCATGTGCATACCGGGCTTGACCGCATGCGCCACCGCCACGCCATGACGCACCGGGTCCAAGCCAATGATGTGACGCACCATCACGGCATCATCAAAACCACCGGTCAATCGCAACGTCGGCGTGTTGGGCATCGAGAGACCGACCAAGGTTTCACGCACTTTCTCCACCGCCGAACGCGGGTTGTCGATCGGCACGTGCAGGTCTTGCATCAAGGCATACAGCGCAGGCGCGCCATCGAGTTTGAGCACCAGGTGTTCTTGCGCCTCGGTGATTTCGCGCACCTCGCCCAAGGGCTTGCAGCCCTGGGTGACGCGGGTGAGCATGTGCACCTCGGGCGCAAACGCCACGCCACTCAATCCACCGGTGTAGACACCATGACCACGGCCAGAGGCCGGTGGGCTGCGCTCACCACCACGGGCAAATTGCACCGCATCCACCCGGCTAGACGGCAGACCGCCAAACACAAAACCGCTTTGGGTGCTGGCCGCCAGGTCTTCAATCAACTCGCTCAACTCAGGCGTGTGTGCATCCGCATGCACCAAGGCGGTTTGCGCCACAAAGCCTTGGGCGATGGCCGCACCCAGTGGCGCAGCCCCGCTGAACACCTTGTACTGGCTCTCGGGGATGTCGCACAACATGATGGCCAGCGCAGGCTCATCGAAATACTCGACATTGTTGGACGAGATGCCCACGCCCACCGAGCCCGACCAATGCAACACCTGCGGCAACTCTTGCGCCAAGTGATCGATCAAGGCTTGGGCATGGGCGGCGAAATGGTCGGTGATGTAGACGAGCCCCAGCGAGGGCTGATGCGCATAGGCCGGGTTTTGCATGAAGGCGCGCAGTTGCGCCACCACCAAATCGGCGGCCATTTGCCAATGCGGGTGCATGGCATGTCCGAAGGGAAAGAGTTTCATCAGCGAGCGGTTTTGCGGGCTGGGCTGGGACGGGCGGATTTTTTGGCCGCTGCTTTGGCTGTTGCTTTGGCTGGTGCTTTGGCAGCACTTGGCTTGGCTTGGGCGGTCGCTGAAGCTTTGGACGCCTGGGGCGTGACAGGCATGTTCATCTGCGCCGCATGTTTTTGCATGTCGTCCACAGCCTGTGCGGCGATGGTTTGAAACTGCTGGCTGATGGCACCCCACCATTGCATCGGGTCCACGGCCGGTGCTGCATCTGCGCTCTTGGCTTTGGCGGAGGACGACGCGCTGGCTTTGGCGGCAGCTTGGCCGGTCATGGCCGCGGCCACATCGGCCATGCCGACATTCATGCTTTGCAAGGTGGACAAGGTCATGCGCTGCACCTCCATGGCTTGGATGGTGGCGCTCAAGGCCTTGGCGTTTTGGTCCAACCAAAACTGAACGGACTTCAATTCTTGGATCCGCTTGTCCAGTTCTTCGGGGTCCAGGGTGGGCGTGACCCATTGCGATGCCGCAGGCATGGCCGCCGCTGGGTTGGCTTGGGCAAACTTTTTCAGGAAATCAAAGCCAGGCAAGAAGTTGTCAAAGTTGAAAGCGGGTTGACTGGCCATGAGGTGTCCTTGTGTGTCAGTGGTTGTGGTGCTCGCCTTGCTTGTGCTTGTCAGCGCCGCCCATGGGGCCTTTTTTAGCGATGGCGTGCACCTCTTGCTGGGTTTTAACACCAGCGGCGTCTTCAAACAACAAGGTCAACACCACATGGCTGTCTTCGGCCACTGGTTCTTTCAAGTCCATCAGCATCACGTGGTAGCTGCCAGGCTTCAAGGACACGGTTTGACCTGCGGGCAAGTCCAGCGCTTTGACCGACTGCATTTTCATGACGTCTTTGTCCATCTTCATTTCATGCACTTCGGCGACTTTGGTGAGCTCGGTTTTCACGCCCACCAAACGCGTGGCCTTGGGGGCGGTCAGGTTCATGAACACGCCGGTGGCTTTTTGGCCTTTGACCGTGGCACGGGCCCAGGCGTCGCTCACCTTCACTTGCGCCTGGGCGGCCAGGGCAGCAGTCAACAGCAAAGCGGTGGTCAGTTGTTTCAACATGGTGTTCTCCTTCAAGGTGATGTTCGTTCAGTGATGAATCCAATTTGCGTCATGCCCGCGCGTTGCGCGGCCGCCATGGCTTGCGCCACACGCTCGTAACGCACCGCACGGTCGCCACGGATGTGCAGGGGTGCTTGCGGTTTTTTCTGGGCTTCGGCTTGCAACAGGCTGTCCAATTTCGCCTCATCGACCAAGGCGTCGTTCCAGAAATACTGGCCCTGCGCATCCACCGTCAGGCGGATGGTTTGCGGCTTGGCGTCTTGCGGTTGGTTGCTGGCGCGGGGCAACTCGATGTTGACCGCGTGCTTCATGACCGGGATGGTGATGATGAAGATGATCAAGAGCACCAACATGACGTCCACAAACGGCGTCATGTTGATCTCGCTCATCACCTCATCGCTGTTGTCTTGGTTGTTGAAGGCCATGCCTTACTCCTTGGCCTTCACGCGTGCCCCGGTCATCAACAAGGCGTGCAAGTCGTGGGCAAAGCGGTTCATGCGGGTGACGATGGCTTTGTTGCCACGCACCAAGGCGTTGTAACCCAGCACCGCCGGAATGGCCACCGCCAAACCCAGCGCGGTCATGATGAGGGCTTCGCCAATCGGACCGGCCACTTTGTCGATGGTGGCTTGACCCGCCATGCCAATTTGCATGAGGGCGTGGTAGATGCCCCAGACCGTGCCAAACAAGCCAATGAACGGTGAGGTCGAGCCCACCGACGCCAGAATGGCCAAGCCCGATTGCAGCTTGGCAGTGGCGTCGTCGATGGCGTTTTGCAAGCTGCGGGTGACCCAGTCGCTGGTGTCAAGTTGTTTGAGCAGCTCGGGCTGCGCAGCCCCTGTTTTCAGATGCGCCAAGGCCTCTTGACCGCGCAGGGCCAGCGCCCGAAACGGGTTGTCTGGTTCATCGCCCAAGGCTTGCACGCCCCCAGCCACATGCGCGCTGTGCCAAAACGCCTCGATGCGTTGCGCTTGCTTTTGTGCGGCCAGCAGGTTGAGGGTTTTCAAGATGATGACCACCCATGACGCCAGCGACATGACCAGCAGCACCAAGGCCACGAAACGGGTGACGGCGTCACCCTCGGTCCATAAATTGATGAGTCCAAATTCGTTGTTCATGACTGCTCTTTATTCCAAAGTGAATTGAATCGGTACCTGGTACCACATGGCTTCTGCCACACCACCACGCTTGCCAGGCACATAGCGCCAGCGCATGGCGGCATCCATGGCGGATTTGTCCAAGCGCTCAAAGCCGCTGCTGGTTTGGAGCTCCACCTTTTGTGGTGCGCCATCCGGACCAATCAACACCCGCACCACCACCTTGCCTTGCTCGCCCAAACGCTTGCTCAAGCGCGGGTACTCGGGCGGTGGATTGTGCAGGTAGTCGGCCTTGGAGGACGGCAACTCCACTTTCGCAGGCGGTGGTGGCGCTGGGGGTGCAGGCGGCGGTGCTGGCGGCGCGGGGGGTGGCGGCGGCGCGGGCGGTGCAGCTGGCACCGCGGGTGCGGTGGGCGCAGCAGTGGGTGCGGCCAACACCGCCGGTGGTTCGGGCGTGGCGGGCGTGGGCGGCTGCGGTGTGGGCGGCGGCGTCAAGACCGGCTGCACCGGCTTGG
>JACCDX010388954.1_pt1 | contig 92112 bp, 84 predicted proteins | sample 7449681 | NCBI WGS metagenome assembly JACCDX01 (sample SAMN15323450, study PRJNA562643) | freshwater metagenome | isolation source: river surface water | place: USA:Blue River Watershed | collected 2017-08-18 | reverse complement strand
TGAAAGGAAAAACCCGAAATATTGAATTTTTATCAAAACATGCCCGTTTTGCAACGCAAAACAATCACTTTAAGTGCTTTCATGTTTTGCCTTTCAAATCCGAAGCGCCCATTAAATGAATTAAGCGCAGGTAATCCAGCCAATATAATTAAAATTAATGGGTATTAATTTTAATTATATTGGGTATTTTGAGTATAATTTAAAATTTATCAATATTATTTGACAATCTATTTTGTATGATATATTATATTATTATTAAGGAGACTAAAATGGTAGCAATATCACCCATTTCCAATCAGGCGCGTGCCGTTCCTGCGCGTTCCGGCCCATTGCGCGAACAACCGGTTTTAAAAAATTTGAACGAGGTGCAACCCAACCAAAACCCCGCCCGTATTATTGCGGATACCGTCAAAGTGAGCGAAGAAGCCAAGCAAAAAGCAAGTTCTGCGGCCTAAATGACTATATTAGTAACCGGTGGTTGTGGCTTTATTGGGGCCAATTTTATTATTGAATATATGGGGCAAAATGCTGGCCCGGTGGTTAATATAGATAATATGACCTATTCGGCCAACCCCAAAAATTTATTATCTTTGGCCCATAACCCCCAATATATTTTTTATCAACATGATATTAATGCATATGATGCCATTTTGGCCATTATGCAACGTCATAAAATTTCGGCCGTGGTGCATTTTGCCGCGGAATCGCATGTTGATAGGTCAATTGTCAGCCCCGGTGATTTTATTCATACTAATATTAATGGCACATTCCAATTATTGCGCGCCGCATTGGAATATTATAAGACGGCCGGGGCCGGTTTTCGTTTTGTGCATGTTTCAACCGATGAAGTTTTTGGTTCATTGGGGCCCGATGACCCAGCATTTTGTGAAACCACCCCCTATCAACCCAGCAGTCCCTATTCGGCATCCAAGGCGGCCTCGGACCATATGGTGCGGGCCTATTTTCATACTTATAATCTGCCGGTGCTTATTACCAATTGTTCCAATAATTATGGGTATTTCCAATTCCCCGAAAAATTAATTCCGTTAATGATTCACCGGGCATTGGCCGATAAACCCCTGCCCATTTATGGCGATGGAATGAATATACGCGATTGGTTATTTGTAACCGACCATTGTCAAGCGATTATGCGGGTATTACAACACGGCCAAGTGGGGGAAACATATTGCGTGGGGGGCAATAATGAACGCAATAATATTGCGGTGGTTGATTATATTTGCGAGGTAATGGACGAATTGCAACCGCGCCGCGATGGATTATCCTATAAAACATTAAAAAGCTTTGTTCCTGACCGCTTGGGCCATGACCGCCGTTATGCCATTAACAGCCAAAAAATTCAAAGGCAATTGGGTTGGCAACCCCAAACCAATTTTCGTGATGGTTTGCGCAAAACCATTGGTTGGTATTTGCAAAACCCCAGCCATTTTACGCACCAATAAAACCCACAACCCAATATAAAAAATAAAAATGGGTGGAAAATTATAATTTTGTCAGATGTTGCACAATTTCAGCGGTGGTTTTTTTAACCTGCGGGCTGTTGAATGAAAATGGGTTTTGCCCTAACAAATCCTTGGTATCACCGGCCAATTGTTCGGCCTCACCGCCTTGGTCATTATTTAAACCATGCAAAACCAAATCATTAAAATTTTTGGCCAATGCGCTTAATTGCACCTTAACCGCCGGGCTATCGGCATTGCCGGTAATGGCCGGTTTGCCATTTTTGCCCAAATTTTGGGGGGTATTTAATGCCTGTTTATGGGCCGTTTTAATTGATAAATCAACCATATGTCTCTCGCTCTTTCATACAGGTTAAATATATTTCATGCAAAAAACAAGCATTTTTTTCTTTTTTTTTGGTGGAATCTGGGTATGATTTGGCTGATAAATTTAACCAGAAAAAGGATAAAATAATGTTATTCGTACCCATAAAAAAATTACCACACGGCTTAGATTTGCCCCTGCCGGCCTTTGCCACTGAATATTCGGCTGGTGTTGATTTAATGGCGGCCATAACCGCCCCCAAATTGTTAAAGCCATTGGAACGCGCCTTGGTGCCGACCGGTATTGCCGTTGCCCTGCCACGTGGCACCATGGCCGATATTCGCCCGCGTTCGGGCCTGGCATTAAAATATGGTATCAGCATTGTTAACGCCCCCGGCACCATAGATGCCGATTACCGCGGGGAAATTGGCGTGATTTTAATAAATTTGGGACAGGAGGATTTTATAATAGAACCCAAAATGCGCATTGCCCAGATGGTGTTATTGACCATTCCGCATTTCAAATTTGTTGAAACCAACGACCTGCCGGTGGAGGTATTAAACCGCGATGGCACCGGCAATAGTGTTTCGGTGCGCGGGGCCGGTGGTTTTGGGTCCAGCGGTTTATGACAAAGGGCCCAATTGATTGGTCATTTTTATTACATGCCTACCGAATGGGTTATTTCCCAATGGCCGAGGATGCCATTGATGATGAATATAATTGGATAGCCCCCGAACGAAGATGTATCTTACCCATTAACGAATTTCATTGCCCGAAATCATTGCAAAAATTGGTTAAACGCAGTCCTTGGCTTGTTTATTTTGACCAATGCACCGAATATGTTATTGAACAATGCGCCCAAATTAACAGCAAACGGCCCAAAACCTGGATAAATGAGCCAATTAAACAGGCATTTATCTATGGGGCTGGGATTAAAATGGTGCATTCGGTGTCGGTGCATGACCCGATAACCAATGAATGTTATGGTGGGTTATATGGATTGGCACAGGGCGGGGTTTTTAATGGGGAATCGATGTTTTCCACCCGCCCCAATGCCAGCAAAATTGCCTTGGTTTATTTGATGGGCCAATTAAAAAAACAGGGTTTTGTAATATGCGATGCCCAATTTTCTAACCCGCATTTGGACCAATTTTACCCAGAATATTTGTCTTTTGACGAATATCAGGCCATTATCAAAGATGCCCTCACCCTGCCATGCACATTTTTGTAAATTTTAAGTAAAATGTTAATATTGATGATGGTTGCTTGGCGTAATTAATCAGACAAAAGAAACCGATTAGTTATTCAAAATACCCTATCAGGTTAAAAATACCTTTTTTAACCTGATAGGCTGTATTTTGAGTAAGAAGGGGGGTTTAAAGGGGGGTAAAAATGCGGTTGCGTTAGCAGAGCAAATTTTTACCCCCCTTTTGCTTTAATAAGTATGTAATGGGATTTAGTTCCACAATCAATAGTAATCGCAGTAATAGCAAAATCAGGCCATCATTATAAAAATAAAAAGCCTCAGTTTGCGCCAGATAGAGGGCAGAAAAAAATTTATGAAGGCAAGTTGACCAGAGTGTCAATGCGTTCATAAATTTTTTTCTAACCGATTAGATGGTGCAAAATCAGGCTTTTTACAAAGCGGTGGGGGTGGAGAGAAGCCAGAGTCCGTATATAGTATATAAACACAACACCCCCATCAACCCCGCCTGAAACCGCCAACCCGTTTTAACAAAGCCATGACCACGCCAGCATGATATTATATGGCAAAGGACTATCAGCACCACTTGGGCGTTCCAAAGCCAGATTAAATGATAATAATCACGCCAAAAACCGCGGGGTATTTGGTCAGCGGTGAAGTTGGTTAGGTTCCAACCCAGTGCGAATGGGTCGTTCAGCCCGGCCCAGATATAGGCGTAATCGGACAATAAAATGGTGCCATAATGGGCAAAATGAAAGGCCATGGCTATCGGCACCAATGATAATAAAAATTGATTTTTTTGCGTTTTATTGGTTAATAAAATATGGGTCAGCAACCATAAAACCCCGGCAAATATTAAAAAATGAGTCAAAAGCCCGAAGAGATTAATGCCGGCCATGGTTGATTTGCCCTGAAAATCAAGGGGGTTGAGGCCCCATAAATCAAACCAAAAAAATGTTCCCTTTAACCCACAAAATGACACATTGGCGAGCAGAAAGGCAATGAAAAAAAACTCGCCCTTGATGGAATTTTGTGCGGGATTTTGTTGGGGTAGTAATGATGAAGCCCCAATAATCCGGCATAAAATATGGGCAAATTCGGAATTTTCAAGCCATTGATTGCCCCATAGCACCCCGCCAATGGTATAAAATAGCCAATAAATGGTTAATATTTGGGCCATTTGTGGGGGATCCATGGGGGTTATGCTGATATTTTCCCAATAAAAAAAGCCAATAAAGCCGAGCAGACCCAAGATAATATCGCCGGGGCGTTGCTGGGTAATGCCCATTTTTTGGCGAATGGTTGCAACCAACCAACCAAAAGGGTTGATAATGTGCCACCCATTGCCGAAAATAAATTGCCATAAAATAAACACCAACCAAAAATAATACCAAATAACATGCGGTAATATATTATTAAACGGGTCGGGCCGGCCCATAAAACCGGCCATAATGGCCAAAATAAACAATATCAATGCCCAAGGGTGGGGTTGTATTTGCGCCAGATATTGTTGGCATTTTTTAATAAATATGGGGGGGCGCAGGTTGGGCATAAAATCCTTGATTATTGGGGAAACCAACACCACCAAGGCCCCGCCAATATAATAATATATCAGGGGCAGGGTCATTACCGCCCCGCGCCCGCCCGTGCCGTGCGCCCAACCGAGCCACGGAATAAAAATCAAAAGCAGTCCTTGCCAAATGCGCAACATGGTGCTATAATAGGGTTTAAGAATAAAAATTCAAGGAGAAAATATGACCAATGCCCTGATTATCATTGATGTGCAAAATGATTTTTGCCCCAAGGGCCACCTGGCCGTGGCCGATGGCGATGCGGTGGTGCCGGTTATTAATGGCATGTCTGCCGATTTGATTGTGCTGACCCAAGATTGGCACCCGAAAAACCATTTTTCCTTCGCCAGCCAGCACCAGGGGAAAAAACCATTTGAAACCATTGAATGTGCCTACGGCACGCAAACTTTATGGCCCAACCATTGTGTGGAGGGGAGCAAGGGTGCCGAATTTCACCCCAAATTAAACACCAACCGCGCGCATCTGGTGATTCGCAAGGGTTTTAACCAACAAATTGATTCCTATTCGGCATTTATGGAAAATGACAAAAAAACCGCGACCGGGCTTCGTTCGTATCTTCAGGAACGCGGGGTCAAAAAAATCACTTTGGTCGGTTTGGCGACTGATTATTGCGTTTATTATTCGGCCATTGATGGGGCCAATTTTGGTTTTGAATGCACTGTCGCCCTTAATGCCTGCCGGGGCATTAATATAAATGATTCGGTCAATACCGCCATTATGGATATGAAATCCAAGGGCATTATGGTTATTTGATGGAGTGGGGAGATGGTTGAGAGTGTCAAAAATGAAGAACATGATATGCTTATAAAAGGAATTAGTGTATTACTTAAACCATTCACACATAAGTCCACTGGTTTTGTAAAGCTAACAAAAACATTTGAAGTTAAAATTCAAAAAAATATGGAAATTAATGATAAAATATTTATAATGACTGCATTCACCGATGTTGATTTTCGCAACAGCAAATTTATAAATTGCACATTTAAAAATTGTTCATTTGATAGGGTGAATTTTCGTGGGGCCGATTTGGGCCAAACCACGGGCATAAAACAAGAGGATTTGAATGTATCCGAGGGCAATGAACAAACCATATTACCCCCCGGCCTATACCGCCCGCAACATTGGTTTGAAAAAACCACCATTGCCGAATATATACAGCGCAACCCAGCCCCATTTGAAATATTTTTGAACAAGAAAAACCAATTGGATATAAAATATTTATAAAATATGGCCCAAAAATTTACCAATAAAGATTTTTTGCAATCAATAAAGGATTTGGTGCGTGATTTTGATAATTTTATCCAATCGGCCGATGATAATCTGCTGAATTTAGATTTGGTTAATTTAAGAATACTTAATAAAACCCTGCAACCATTGACAAATTTAACCCTGAATCAATTTAACAAAAGGCGGGTATTGGAAATTTTAACCCGTGCCCATAAATTATGCTTGGTTATATTAAAAACCGATGATTTGGGCAAGGAATTAAAAAAAGAAAATTCGGATTGGCAAGTATTTACCATATTGGCTAATGACCTGAACAAGAAAATAAAACAATTAAAACAGGCCGACCCATCATTGGCGCGCGCGATAGATGCCACCAAAATATACAAAACGGCCAAATTGGATAAGCAAACATTGCAATTAATGGGTGAATTTCGCCAATTGGCCGGTGAATTACGTCAATATAATGAATTAAAACCGGATTTATATAATGAAATTGATGATATTGTAACAAACAGCAGCAAACAGGGAAATAGTCTTATTGACAAATTACGCCTGCAAGAATTTGCTAAAATAATTGGTGAAATTGTTAATTATAGCTATAAAGTTGTCAATAAAACCATTGAATTAGTCAATTTCTCAGAAAAAGTCATAGAAATATATAATAAGATATTAATACTGAAGGATAAATTTTTTAGTATTATTGATAGTTTATTACATTAATAAATATCAAATTTGGCCAAAATTGTAACTATCGCGTCACATCTATTTTATCATTGACCATGTCGTGCATTTTGGCAATCGGGTGGTGCCAAATACCGGGTATAATTTGGCGGGAAATATAAACCGAATGATACCATGGCATGGTCGCACCGCTATGCCCCCACCGCCAGCTGTTGGGGGTCATCACCGCCACCAAGGTTGGCAGATGCAGGGCGGCGGCCAGATGCACGGTGGTATTGGCCACACTAACCACCAGATGGCAATGGTGCAAGATTGCCAACACACCCTCTATATCCTCGTAGCAATCCAAGGTTGGGTGGCATAAAATATCGGTGCCATGTTTTTGGTTAAATTGGTCAATTTCGTCAATATTGCTGTTATATTGAACATTAACAAATTGTAATTTTTTATTGTTAAAAAATGGCAACCAATCGCTTAATTCGGTGCTTCGGCCCTTACTATCGCTCTGCACCGAACGGCAGGCAAAGGAAAAACCCACCAAAAAACGTTGGGGGTCGCGGTTGGCCAAAAATTGGCCCATTTGGGCAATGCGGGTGGGTTCGGCCGACATTTGGCGTATTTTATAATCGGGGTATTTTTCGGGGAAACCCAATATCAGGGGTAATGTGGCAATGGCACAAACATAATCGGCCTGAATATTATGCCAATGGTTGGCCTCGTCATTTAATGCACCAATAATCACCTCTATATTTTCATATTGGTTGCGGATAAATAATTGTTCCAACCGGCGGTCAACCGATATTTTAATACGGCAATTTTTCGGTAATAAATCAAACAAACCGCCAAACATAATATGGTCGCCCACCGCCTGTTCGCCATAAATAAACAGGGTTTTACCGCTTAAATCCTCGCCCTGCCAATTGGGGGCCGGCAAATGGCGAATGCGGTGGGTAAATAATGGGGTGTTCCAACGCGCCTCGTAAAATGAAAAACCGCGGTGATATTGCTTTTGGTTAATGGCAAATTGGGCATAATTATAACGCAAAATATCGTCCTGTGCGTCCATGACCAATGCCCGTTGATAATGTTCACCGGCCGGTTTGACCCGGCTTAATAATTCCTCGGCAAAGGCGAATTCATGCATGGCCGAAGCCGGGCAATCGGGGCGGTCAATAAATTGCCCATAAACCGCACAGGCCTGTTCATGCTGGCCGCGGTCAAAATAATAACGGGCCAAGCGCGATAGAATTTTGGTGGTTGGCCCAAATTTTTTTAATATTTGTTGAATCATCGATTCGGCCAATGCAAATAATTCCAATCGTTCGGCATAAACCGAAATCAAAATGGCTTTTTCCATTTCGGCACCCAAATATTTTTTATATATTGGTAATAATTTCTTAAAATTGCTTTGCATATCGGCCCCGCCAATCACCGAACAACAACGCATCAAATTAAACAGGGTTTGTTCGTCCTGTGGTAATGTTTGATAGGCCTGATAAAATAATTTAAGGGCCTGGTGCGGTTGATTTAAAATCATTTTTATCATGCCCCATTCAAAATTAATAATATGAATATTGGGGTTAAGGCTATGGGCGCGGTAATAATATTCATCGGCCTGCACATTATCCTCCTGCTTATGGGCAATATAAGCCATAATGCGCAAAATTTCAGCCGATTCGCGTTCCCCGGCCGGCAATTGTTGAATGGCTTCCATTGCCTGTGCCCATTGGTTTTGGGCGGCCAATAATTCAATGGTTAATAAATTGCTCATGCCCGTAAATTCTTGATGGTAAACCATAAAATCGGCAGGTATAAAACCCCAACCCCAACCATAAACAAGGCCAAATTGACCAATTTATGCAAATCAACCAATGGCATAATATAATAATAGATGGCAATGAATGGTATTTGCAATAATATAAACAGGGCAATTTTGAATATGGTTTTGGGGCCAATCGCCACCATTTCATAACGGCTTATTACCCAAAAAATAAGTATATTATTGCATAATGCGCTGATAAGCGAGCCCATGGCAATACCAACATGGCCAAAATAATCCTTTAAAATAAAGGCACTGGCCCCATTAATTATTAAGGTTGTTAAGGCAATTTTTAACGGGGTTTTGGTATTGGTGCGGGCAAAAAATACCGGCATTAAAACCTTGCTATTTATCCATAATGGCAGGGCCAGAGCAAAAACTTGCAGGGCATTGGCGACATTAATGCTGTTGGCGCGGGTGAATGCCCCGCGTTCAAATAAAATAATTATAATCGGTTCGGCCAAAAAAAACAGGGCCAGCCCAGCCGGTATGGCCAAAATTTGGGCACAAATTAAGGCATTATTGGTATTATCCTCGGCCCTTTTGGTGTCGCCATTGGCCCAATTTTTTGATAATTCCTGTAAAATAATGGTGCCCAAGGCAATACCCAAAATGGCCAATGGCAATTGCACCAATCGGTCGGCATAAAATAAATATGACACCGCGCCCTCGCCAATGGTGGTGGCTATCATATCGCTGACCACGCTGTTTATTTGCACCACACCGGCCCCCATAATGCCCGGGGCAATGGTTAACATGAATTTTTTTTGGGGCAGGTCAATAACCCATTGGGGTTTGGGCAGGGTAATACCATTACGCCAACAACCAAACATAATAAAACTGGCCTGAATAAGCCCGGCAATAAAAACACTGACGGCCAATATATAGCCATTCAGGGGCAGAAAGGCCCATATACCCAGCAACATACCAAAAATCATGGTTATATTTAACAAAACCGGGGCAAAACCCCCATAATAATATTTATTTTCGCTGTTTAATAACGAACTGCCAATGCTGGCGCAAAAAATACATAATAAATAGGGAAAGGTAATCATTGCCAATTGCACGGTTAGGTGAAATTTTTGTGGGTCATTGGTAAAACCCACCGCGGTAATGGCGATAAATTTGTCCATAAAAATAATCGCCAATAGGCTAAATATAGCCAAAATAACCAATAAACGCCAAAAAATATTACTGGCAAATTGGCGGGCCTGTTCGCCTGATTTGGCCCGCATCTGGTTATAAATCGGCACAAAGGCACTGGTAAATGCCCCCTCGGCAAATAGGGAGCGAAACAAATTGGGCAAGCGAAAGGCAATAATAAAGGCATCGGTTACCATACCATTACCGAATGAATGCGCCATTAAGGCATCGCGCATAAAACCCAAAATACGGCTGACAAGGGTTGAACCGGCCAATTGTGTTAATGGTTTGATAAGATGGCGCATTATTGAATGGGCGAGAAGGGTATTTTCAATTCACTGCATTTGGCCATTATCGCACTGGCCAAATCAAATTTTGTTTCGTTCCAAATATGCCAATCATTATTGGTGGTAAAAACCTGAATTTTAAATTCTATACCGCGGTGCAGGTGGCCTAAATATATTTTCCATTCCTCGTGCTTGTCCAAACGTTGGTCCTTTTGCACCAATTCGTTAACAAAATTGCGCAAATATTGCAGATGTTTGGCCGCGGCCATGGCATCAAGGGTAAGAACCAATTCAATTTCGCGTTGTTTCATACGCGTTTCGTTGATTAAAGATTTGCTTAAAATCAGGCTGTTGGGCACCAATGACCATTGTTTATCGGTGCCAATAATTTTGGTGGCGCGAAAACCAATATTATCCACCCGCCCATTGGCCACCTCCTCGACCTTTATTTTATCGCCCACCCCAAATGGTTTTTCGGTAATTATTAAAACCCCGGCCAACCAATTACGCACCATATCTTGGGCGGCCAAGGCAATGGCCAAACCCATAAAACCCAAACCGGCTATAATTGGCAATATTTTTATACCAAACAAATCTAAATAACTGCTAAATGCTATAATAATTAACAACCAATGTAATATTTTGGGCACAAATGGTTTTAAACTGCTGTTGACCCAATTTTCATGCCGCACCAACCACGCGCTTAATATAGGTATTAACCAATTGGCCAATAAAAAAAACATGCTCATTGATAAAAAACTGGTTATTTTGTCCCATTTATTATTATATAAATCAACCGACACCAGCAAAAACAACAAAAATAACCAATTAATAAATACCGAAAAACCCAATATAATGCGGTTGGTGCGCCATAATTTGCTGTTTATTTTTAAATTGCTGTATAATTTTATTATTAAACCGCGCAATATTTTGCCGGAAAATATGGTTATTAAAATGGAAATAACCATAAAACCCATGACAAAAATCACTTCCTCTATATTATTATATAACCATAACCGAATCAGGGGCCAATATTTATAAAAATTCAAATTCAAAATGGCATTTATAACAAATTCCCAAATATTTTCGTTCATGGCCATTCTTTATTGTTTATCAGGGTTGCGTTTAAAATTTGGCACCCATAATGTTTCGGGTTTTTTCAAATTGGGGTTAATATAATTGGCCTGACGGGCCAATATAAATAATAAATCCGATAACCGGTTGCAATATACAACGCATAATGGGTTAATTTCCTCCATACTCGCCAATTCGCATATACGCCTTTCGGCCCGGCGCACCACGGTGCGGGCAATATGGAACAGGCCAGATAAAATGGAACCACCCGGCAAAATAAAACTCTCCAATGGGGGCAAATTGCTGTTTAATTGTTCTATCGCCTCCTCCAATTGGTCAATTTGTGGCCTTGTCATGCGTATATCGCTTTCCTTTGCCTTGGCCCCCAATGGTTTGGATAAATCGGCCCCCAAATCAAACAAATCATTTTGTATGCAAATAATTAATTCCTGCACCGGTGCCGGGCAGTATGACGCAACCAAGCCCAATTGGCTATTGGCCTCATCTATCGTGCCGTAAGCCTCGATTCGCAGGTCAAATTTTGGGCGGCGCGTGCCATCAGCCAGCGATGTTTCGCCCTTATCGCCGGTTTTTGTTGCTACTTTATTGATTCTAACCATAAATATAATGTTAAATTAATTTTTTCTAAAAATCAAATTTTATTTGCTTTTTTGGGTAATTTTTGCCAAAAACAAACTATGGATACAATTATTACTGATGAAACCCCCAGCCAAAGGCGCATTGTCATTGCCTTATTATTGGGGTTTTTTATGGGTTCGTTTGGGGCGCACCGCTTTTATGTTGGCCGTTTGCCCTCGGCCATTACCATATTAATTTTGCATTTTGTTGGTTGGTTTTTGGTTTTTACCATCATTGGTTTGGTGATTGCGTGGATATTTTTTATAGTGGTTGGTTTATGGAATTTGGTTGATTTGATAATATTATTATTGGGGCGGTTTCGTGATGAACAAAACCGCAAATTAACAATATGGTGGTGAAAAATATGCAAAGCGATTATTTAAAGGGGCGGGTGGTGCTGGTAACCGGTGCCTCCCGCGGGATTGGCCGGGCCTGTGCCATTGTGGCGGCGCGTGCCGGGGCACAAATTTTGGCACTGGCCCGCACCGAGGGGGCCCTGAATGCCCTTGACGATGTAATTCAGGCCATGGGCCTGCCCCCCGTTTCTATCATACAGGCCGATTTGGCCAAACCCGGTACCGTGCACCAATTAATGAACGCCATTGCCGGGCGGTTTGGCCGGCTTGATGGTTTGGTGGGCAATGCCGCGGTTTTGGGGGCGGTTTCGCCAATTACCCATTGCGACAGCAATGATTTAATGCAAACCATGTCCTGTAATTTTATGGCCAATTTTGAATTAATCAAATATGGCGACCCGCTGTTAAGATTATCCGATAATGGGCGGGCATTATTTGTAACATCAGGCGTGGGGCAAAACCCGCGGGCATTTTGGGGCCCCTACGCTATATCCAAGGCGGCATTGGATAATTTGGTTTTAACCTACGCCCAAGAAATTTTGCAAACCAATATTAAGGTCAATTTAATTAACCCCGGCGGGGTGCGCACCAATATGCGGGCCAAGGCCTTCCCGGGCGAGGACCCGTTAACCCTGCCCGACCCGATGGTTATTGCCGAACGCATAATACCATATTTGGACCCCAAAAACCAAACCCACGGCCAAATTATTAAGGTGCAGTGATTAATTTTTAATTGCACTGAGCGCAAATAAATTATTATCCGCAATATCCGCCAAATGTTCCAATGTAAAACCAGCCCGTTCAAGGGTGGTTTTGATAGAATTTGCGGTAAAATAATGCCAAATATATTGATTTTCAATATGGTAATTTGGCGAATTGTACGTAGGTTCAATATAATTGGGGCTGTGGTATAATAAAAACACCCGCCCGTTGGGTTCAATATATTGGGCGCATTGTTGCAATAATTCAACTGGTTCGGGGTGATATATTGCCAACCATTCAATATATAATGCCGCATATAATGGGCCGGTGTTGTGGTTATGCAATAGCCAAATTTTATTGTCAAATTTTGAATTTTGGGCAATTTCGTATAAATATTCGTGGGTAAAGGCGACATCAAATTTTTTTATATCATATAATAATTGATATGGTTCCAACATGCGGTGGGTCAGCAGGCAATTGCTGGGGGCTTGTATCCATTTATCCAGCATTCCACCGCGTTCTAACATATCCTTGGGGTTAAAATCTAACCAATTAAGGTGCAGGGGGGCGTGAATATTTTCCCACATAATATGATGATTATTAAATATAACATCGCGCGTATTCCAATCATTTTTATATTGGTCATCATCATGGTGGGGGTAACAAACATGTTGGCAATCGGCACATTTATGCATATAAACTGCCGTCATATTATGAATATTATTCAAATTGGGGTAATAATGCAATATGCGTATATTGGGCGATTGACAGGCCGGGCAGGTTTGCCGTCTGTGCGGTTCATGGCGTGCGATATAATCTATCCATGGTTTTATATTTTCCTTGGCCGCGATAAACCATATATTGGGTATATCCAAAATATGACGCATCATATATTTGCTGTCATATAATACACGCAAAACCAAATTCTGGGCTATCATACTATCGTTGGTATCAATGGGTTTGGCGGTCAATTGCAATGGTTCGTTATTTATTATGGCATAATAATTATAATATTGTTGGTAATAATAGGCAATTTGCGGGTTATTGGTCAAAAATTCATCAATTTCGCTGTCGCTTTGGCCATTTTTTTCATAACAGGCGGCCAAAAAACCGGCCACGCATAATTGCAGGCCAATCTCAAAATTGGTGCGAATTTTCTCAATAATATCGGCATGGTTTTCTGCCTCGCTCTGGGTTAAGACAAAATGATAATTGGTAATAAAATTTATTAATGACCCGCAATATGCGTCATTTATCATACCATGCAGGTCAAGGTGATTATATGGTTGGTTAAATTTGCTGTGGGTGACGGCGGTGGTATATTCTTTTAAACTTATTAATATATCCAAGGCAAATGAATTATCGGGGTTATAGGGTGTTTCCTTGAATATATCTTTAATATGTTGGTATTTTTTGACAAATAATTGCAAAAATATAATCACCTCCTCAGGGGTTATTAAAATATTTTCATAATCGCCCTGTAATTTCTGCATCAATTCTTGAATAGTATCATTGCGTTTATGGGGGGTAAAATCGCTGATGGCATTATCCAATTTGCGCGGAATGGCCCCCTTAATGCGGGCCCCGTCCGATGCATTAAAAAATTGGTGGTTTGGGAAATAGGTTGGCACAATATTAAACCCACCCAACATAAATAACCAAGTATTATTACTATATACAAATGCCTTAAAATTGCCGGGCAATTTTATTTCATTGGTAACATTATTACTATATTGCCCGCTGGGGTTATAAATGCTGAAACGGCTGTGGGTTACATTGCCATGTGCGGCCAAATCAATCCCTAACATATATATTTTGCCAAAACCCAACCAATTGGCGACAAACAAGGCCATCAAAGTGGAGGTGCGCCCAGAATTGATAAATTGCATCCAGCGCATGGCCAAAAATGGGGCAACGGCCTTGCCATCGCGAAATACCATAATGGTTTTTTCAAATAAACGCACCACTTGGTTGGGGGCGGTGCTGGAATGAATCAGGGTAATGCCGGATATATCAAACGATTGGGCCATTTCGGTATTGACCATAATTTCGCTGTGGGTATTTTCCTGCACCACGTGGAAGTCAGGTTTAATACCATTGGCCAATAAAATACGGGTGCTGGTGCCGGCCGAAAATATAACAAATTGTTCGCGAAACATTTTCAACATGGCCATATTTTTTTCTAATGATGGGCCCGAACCCACCACCAAAGCCGGTTTTTGAAATTGTAAATCGGTGCAATTGCGGGGCATTAAAAAATGATTACCACTATGTTTATTTTGCCGGTAATAGGCGTTATTTGCCACCCCATTACGCAAATGTTGGGCTTCGTCCTCGGCCCAACCCATTAAATATTGAATGGTTACACCTTGGTCTAAAAATTCGTTGGCAACATCCAAATTATTGGCAAAACCATAATGGCGGTGCAAATAACCACCGGTTGAACAACCATGCAAAGATTGATTGATAGATTCCACCATTTCATTGACCAAATTTTTGGTGTCATCGGATAATAAAATCCGAATATTGCCCCCCTTGGTGTGAATTTTGTCAATAATTGCCTGCCAATCTATGACCTCCATTGATGTTTGCAACATATCAATATAGGCATCAGAAATAAAAATATTCCGAACATTCAATTTTTCCAACAACATTTCAATATGCAACCCCGTGCCAATACCAACAATATAAATAAATGGGGCTTCAAATGTTGGTGATGCCTGTGTTTTTAAATAATGTTTTTGGTAACAATAATGGCGCAACAACCCATTGGCCATTTGAATGGATGTGCCAACCAATCGTTGTTCATTGGGTTGAAAATAAACGCGATTATCCTCGCTCAAATTATTAATATAGGCATCAACATGCGACCGGCAATATTCCACCGCATTGGGTTGATAGGCAATATTGCCGTCCAAATAATAATTTAAATCTTTATCGGGGTGGCCGACCAATTGAATGATATTTTTGGGCCGTTTGATTAAATGGTCATAATATGCCTTTGAAATAATTGGCCGTAATGCCTGACAATTTTTAAAATATAATTCTTGATTTTCATAAATTTTTATTGTCATGGTAGTGGGTGAACTTTCTTCGTTTAACCCCAAATTCCATGCAATAAATGCGCCATCTTCCCCGTCTTTATTATAATCAACAGCCCTTAAAAATTGGGGCTATCCTGCCATTGGGCGAGGAGGAACGGCATCATATTATTAGCGTTTTGCGGTTGGAAATAAACGATAATTTGCGTATTTTTAACGAAACGGACGGGCAATTTACCGCCAAAATACAGCATATAAACAAAAAACAATGTTTGATTCAATGCGACCATTTTGACCATGCCCCCGAACAACCCAATAATTTGCACCTGTATTTTGCCCCCATAAAAAGCGAAAGATTATTGGTATGTTTGGAAAAATCGGTGGAATTGGGTGTGCATAATTTTACCCCATTAATAACTGAATATACCACCGCCAAAATGCCCCGCCCCGATAAAATTGGCCATTGGTTTCAATCGGCTCTGCAACAATCGGGGCGCATGATAATGCCCAAATTGCACCCAGAAATATATTTGGGGCAATTAATACATAATAACCAACCATTCCTGTATGGGCACGAATGGGGGCGGGCCCAACCGCTGGCCCAAATTGTGCCGAATTATAACCAACAAATGGCAATAGTAATAGGGCCCGAGGGCGGGTTTAGCGATAAAGAATTTGCCCAATTGGAACAATGCCCACTGGCCACGGCATTTTCATTGGGGGCATTTATTTTGCGTTCGGAAACGGCCGCCATTGCCGCCATTAGCACTATACAAAATATTTTATTATCTAAAACACAATACAAACATTTATAATATATACTGGTATCACTAATTTAGGTCTGTAATGGCACTTTTTTTAAACGTATTTAGTGATACCAGTATATGCTTGATAAGGTATATAGTTCGTTGAAGCAAGTTTCAGGTTTGGTTGCCTATATATTTTAAAAAATATTGCAACTGGGGCAATTATAGATAATATAAAATTATGAGCGCAAATAAAATACAAAAAATAGTACCATCACGGCATATTTATGTGGTCGGGGGGGTGCGCGGGCGGTTGCAAAATTTGCAAAAATTGCATTATTTTTTGGGGCGCAATGCCACAACGGCCGATACAATTATTTATACTGGTGATAGTTTTGTGCACGGCCATGGCACCGAAATAATCAGCGAAATTTGCGCCTTTCGTTGTTGGTTTTTGGCCAAACGGCCATTTGTGCACCCACATCGTTTGTTATTTTTACAGGGCCTTTCCGAGGAAATATTCACCAAATTTTTCACCCTGCATTTGGCTGATAAGCCGGTTGAAGTGATTAAATTTGCGATAGAGTATGGGTTAGAACAGGCCTTTGTCGATTTTGGTGTAGGATTACACCAACTATTGCAAGAATGCCAAAAAATAGATAGTGAAAGCCCAAACCTGCGCCATTTATTGGCGCAATGGACGCGGGCCCTGCGCCATTCGTGTAACCAATTGGGCGGTCTGTTGGATTATTTTGAAGCCTGCCACCATGCGGCATATTACCAAAAAAATTATTTGCTGGTCAATGCCGGTTTGGACCCGGCCAAACCCCTGATGTTACAGGGTGATAATTTTTGGTTGGGCGGTAAAAATATCGCCAATATGTTGGGTTATAATGGTTTTCAAACCATTGTGCGTGGCCAGGATCATTGGGGCAACGGCCTGATTAATCACCCGCAATTTGTTTCTTTATATGACCCTGACTATCTGGCCTGTGCCGTGTTAACGGTGAATAAACCGGTTACGATAGAGTTTTTTTGAAAAGACGGGGTTTGTGGGTAAATAGTGAGAATTTTTAAGTTTATTTGAAACGAAGGATAAATTGAATAAATTATTGGAGCATATTGAGATTTTATATAACTTCAACATGTATTATATCATTATTGGTATTGCTGGGCAAATTGGCGGCGTAAATAAAATAATTACCAATATTTTTGGGTTTTAACATCACAATAACCGTTTCATTGGGGGTTAAATTAATAACATCGCGAAAGGCGGTAAAGGTATTTTCCTTATTGGCCTGTCCGGTGGAACTTTTTAATTGCACCTGTAACCCCGAAAAATGCATGGTAATATCAAAAGCCGCTGTATTTCTGAACTTTAACTCATAAACACTATCTTGCTTTATGGAAATAACTTGATCTTTAACATTATCAAAATGTTCACCATTAATATTAATATATGATATGAAATTATCGCCCTCTAATTGGGCGGTAATGTCAAAAAAATAACTGCTGACCGGGTTGCCCAATTGTTCGTTATCGCTAATTTTAACCGGCAAATGGGTATGTTCGCCAGCCGGTAATTGAAAAAATATATCCATTAATATGGTATTGGCAATAACTGCATCGCCCAAACCACGATTATAATTGCGCAATTTTATCGCCACAGAATCCTTGGATTTAAAATATACCATAATATCCAAACGTGCCCCGGGGACCAAAAATAATTCCTTTAACAGGCGTGGTTCGTTAATATAACCATTATCGGTGCCATATAACCAAATTTCATTATTTTCTGCAAAATCAAACAATAAATATTGGTTTAATGTGGCATTGGTAACCCGAAAACGCACCGCTGATTGCTGGGGGATTAATAATTTGGGGCGCACATCGCCATTAACCAATATGGTATTGCCCTCTTGGCCATTTTTATATGGGTCGCTGTTTTGTTTAACCATGCCATTCTCAACGGTCAGGCCGGTAATAAATAAATCATATTGGGGCAAATTATCGGGGAAATAATCGCGCCGCGGGGGAATGGTGGGTTTATATTTCACAAAAACCGGCATGGTCAAGCCATTGACCAATTGCCGGCCGCCATTTTCAAAATCCATGGGGCGTAAAAATGAAAACATCTGTTGGGTAATGCGGCTGGTATCAACTTCACATACTCCGGTTTGCCCGGGGGCAATGCTGGCTAACGCATTGGCTCCATAATGGCCAAAAATGCCCGGTATTAATAAACTGCTGGGTTCTTTTAGGTTATTTTTAATATTCAAAAAATAAATTTGTTCGGTATAAATATCCAACGCATTGGCCAAAATTTGCTTGTTAAAACCAAACATGGTGGTGGGTTGCCCAAATTGGCGGGTGGGTATTTCGTCCAATGACAAATTAATGTTATTATTGGAATAATTAATATGGGTAAATTGACGCAAATTGGGTTGGTCTTTATATGCCTCGGGCAGGCGGGTAAAATGCTTATAACCAAAATAACCACCAACCCCGGCCGCAATGGTTGCACCGGTGCCTAATATAACATTACGCCTAGTGTGTGACTTTTTCGACATGGCGAATGGCCCCCTTGGCGGCTGATGTGGTTAATTGCGCATATGCTTGCAAAGCCGTGGAAATAACCCGTGGGCGTGGCATTTTGGGGCGATAACCAGCTTTGTCACATTGTGCGCGCCTTTGGCGTAAAATATCCTCGCTGACCTCTAATATCATGGTGCGGTTGGGTATATTAATATCAATCATATCCCCGTCCTCCACCAATGCTATGGTGCCACCCTCGGCCGCCTCGGGCGAGATATGGCCAATGGAAAGGCCCGAAGTGCCCCCGGAAAAACGCCCATCGGTTAATAAGGCACATTGCTTGCCCAAACCCATAGATTTCAAATAGCTGGTTGGGTATAACATTTCCTGCATACCCGGCCCGCCCTTGGGCCCCTCGTAACGAATCACCACCACATCACCGGCCTTAATATCCTTGTTTAATATGGCCTTCACCGCCTCATCCTGTGATTCAAAAACCCGGGCCGGCCCCCTGAATGTTAAATTGCTGGCATCAACCCCAGCGGTTTTGACCACCGCCCCATCAAGGGCGATATTCCCATATAAAACCGCCAATCCGCCATCGGCCGAATAGGCATTTTCCAATGAACGGATACAGCCATTTTTGCGGTCAGAATCGAGGGAATCGTAATATTTATCCTGTGAAAATGCCTGTGTGGTGCGCACCCCACCCGGGGCGGCCATGAAAAATTTTTCAATCTCGCCATTATTTGCCCGGCCTATATCCCATTTATCTATCGCACTGCCCATGGTGGGGTTATGCACGGTAAATGCCTCGCGGTGAATTAATCCGGCCCTATCCAATTCACCCAATATTCCCATAATTCCACCGGCGCGGTGCACGTCCTCAATATGGTATTTTTGCGTAGACGGGGCCACCTTGCATAATTGGGGCACCCTGCGCGATAATCTATCCATATCCTTCATGGTAAAATCAACCCCGGCCTCGTGGGCTATCGCCAATAAATGCAGGACGGTGTTGGTTGAACCACCCATGGCAATATCCAATGTCATGGCATTTTCAAATGCCTTAAAATTGGCAATGGCCCGCGGTAACACCGCCCCATTGCCATCGCGGTAATATTCCATGGCCATATCAACAATGCGTTTTGATGCATCTATGAATAATTGCTTGCGGTTTTTATGGGTGGCCAAAATAGTGCCATTGCCGGGCAGGGCCAGGCCCAATGCCTCGGCCAGGCAATTCATGCTGTTGGCGGTGAACATTCCCGAACATGAACCACAGGTTGGGCAGGCGTTTTTTTCTAACTTTTCGGCATCGGCATCCGACGTATTGGGGTTGGCGGCCTCTATCATTGCATCAATTAAGTCTACTTTGCGTATTTCATCGCCCCATTGCACCTTGCCGGCCTCCATTGGCCCGCCCGATACAAATATGGCCGGAATATTCAGGCGCATGGCCGCCATTAACATGCCCGGGGTAATTTTATCGCAATTGGAAATGCATATCATCGCATCGGCACAATGGCCATTGACCATATATTCAATGGAATCGGCGATTAAATCACGCGATGGCAGAGAATATAACATACCATCATGCCCCATGGCAATGCCGTCATCAATGGCGATAGTATTAAATTCGCGCCCAACCCCGCCATGTTTTTGAATTTCGTTACATACCATCTGGCCAATTTGGTGCAGATGCACGTGCCCGGGCACAAATTGGGTAAAGCTGTTAACCACCGCGATTATCGGTTTGTGAAAATCCTCATCGGTCATGCCGGTTGCCCGCCACAAGCCACGTGCCCCGGCCATATTGCGCCCCGAGGTGCTGGTTTTTGATCTAAAATTTACCATAAAATTATTATATATTATAATATTAACATTTGTCAATAACAATCAATGACATTGAAAGGCAAATCAAACGAAGTTTTAAATGGGGTGATTGCAATGCAGGCTTGACAAAGGGGGGCGAATCAGAAAAGTTATATAGTATGGAATTATTCAACGACAAAAAAACCAGCAATGAACCACAATATGGTGCCGAACAAATTGAGGTATTAGAGGGTTTAGAGCCGGTGCGCAAACGCCCCGGTATGTATATTGGCGGCACCGACGAACGGGCCCTGCACCACCTTATTGCCGAGGTTTTGGATAATTCCATGGACGAAACCGTGGCCGGTTATGCCGATAAAATAAGTATAAAATTGGATAATGAAGGTTATATAACCATTACCGATAATGGCCGGGGCATACCGATTGATAACCACCCCAAATACCCCGATAAATCAGCCTTAGAGGTGATATTAACCATGTTACATTCGGGGGGCAAATTTTCCAATAATGTTTATAAAACTTCGGGCGGTTTGCACGGGGTGGGGCTAAGTGTGGTTAACGCCCTAAGCGAGCATCTGGTGGTGGAGATTTGCCGTAATAAAATTTTATACCGCATGGAATATGCACGGGGCAAGCCGATTACCCCCATAACCGAGGTCGGGCCGATGCCGAACCGCCGTGGCACCAGCATAAAATTCAAACCCGATGCCACCATTTTTGAAAACACCCAATTTAACCCGAAAATACTTTATAAAATGGCCCAATCAAAGGCTTATTTATTTCGCAAGGTGGTGATTAAATGCCAATTTGACGATGGGTTGGTGAAGGGTTTGGATATTCCGGCCGATAATGAATTTTCGTTCCCTGGTGGTTTGAATGACTTTATTATTACCCAATCGGCCAACCGATTAATGTTAATAAAGGATAATTTTTTTGGCGTGTCGGACGGTGATGATGGTATTATGAAAATGGAATGGGCCTTTGGCTTCACCGATGATGGCGATGATGGTTTTTTCCATTCCTATTGCAATACCGTGCCCACCCAATTGGGCGGTTCGCATGAATCGGCCTTTCGTTCGGCCTTTGCCCGGGCGATGAAATCCTTTGGGGCCCTGACCAATAACAAACGGGCCGATAAAATAACCAATGACGATGCCATGGACGGCACAATTGGGGTTTTGTCGGTATTTATTCCCGACCCGCAATTTCAGGGGCAAACCAAGGATAAATTATTATCGCCTTCGGCCGCCAAATTTGTTGAATCGGTTATTAAGGACCGGTTTGAACATTATTTGTCCGACAACCCCGATAATGGCAATATGTTGTTGGAACGGGCAATTCAACGGGCCGAATTGCGTTTGAATAAAAAACAGGAAAAGGAAATTACCCGCAAAACCCCGGGCAACCGCCGTAATTTGCCCGGCAAATTGGCCGATTGTTCCGATTTGGGGCCCGAGGGGTGCGAATTATTCTTGGTCGAGGGGGATTCAGCCGGTGGTTCGGCCAAGCAGGCCCGCGACCGCAAAACCCAAGCTATATTGCCATTAAAGGGCAAAATTTTGAATGTGGCGGCCGCATCAATGGATAAATTAAAGGCCAACCAAGAGGTGCAGGATTTGGCCCGCGCACTGGGCTGTGGTATGGGCGATAAATTTAACTTGGCCAATTTGCGATACGAAAAAATTATCATCATGACCGATGCCGATGTCGACGGGGCGCATATAGCCAGCCTGCTTATGACCCTGTTTTACAAGGAAATGCCACAATTAATTCAACGCGGGCATGTTTTTTTGGCCGCCCCACCCCTATACCGCATAACCCACGGGGCCAAAAATTTCTATGCGCATGACGAGGCGGAACGCGATAAAATTATCAAGAAAAACTTTGAAAAAGTGGCCGATAAAGTATTCATAAGCCGGTTCAAGGGTTTGGGTGAAATGCCCCCGGCCCAATTAAAGGAAACCACCATGAATAAGCTATCGCGCCATTTATATCAGGTTTCTTTAAGCCATGATAGCGATAATATACCGACCGCCGGCGCGATGATAGAAACATTAATGGGCAAAAAACCCGAACTGCGCCTGCATTTTATTAAACAAAACGCCACCCAATTCAAAGATATTGATGTTTAAATTTGGGTTTTTGGTATGTTTTTATATTTTATTTATGGGCTTTGAAAATTATAAAAAAAATGAATTATAAAACATAAAGCCCCAACTCGCGTTAGGGCTTCATTCGCATAATATTATTAGTAGGGGCGGAAATCCAATCCTTAAATAACTATATATATTATTATTAAGATAAAGTCAACAGATGCGATTGAATAAGATTATGAAACATTGGATGTTGTATATTTACTTGAAAATAAACCAAAAAATCAATTAAAAACATAAAGCCCCAACACGCGTTAGGGCTCTATTCGCATAATAATATTAGTAGGGGCGGAAATCCAATCCTTAAATAGCAATATATATTATTATTAAAACAAAGTCAACAGATGGTATGGAAATTATAAAAGCTAATGATAAAATATCTTTTTTGTTTATTTTTGTATAAAATATAAGTAATAAAATGATAGGGACAAAATATTGCCCCACAAAATATAAATAACAGAAAACATATATAATGGAAAAGAAACTTTGCTTAATTGATGGGTCGGGATATATATTTCGTGCCTTTTACGCCATACCGCCAATGAATCGTTCAGATGGGGTGCCGGTGAATGCGATTTATGGTTTTACCAATATGTTATGGCAAATTATTAATAATTTTGACGGCACGCATCTGGCGGTGGTTTTTGATTCGGCCCGCCAAACATTCCGCACCGATATTTACCCCCAATATAAGGCCAACCGGCGCGACACCCCGCCCGAATTAATACCGCAATTCCCATTTTTTCGCGAATGCGTGCAGGCATTTAACCTGCCATCGTTGGAAATGGTGGGGTTTGAGGCCGATGATTATATTGCCACCCTAACCCGCATTGCCCGTGCCGATGGTATGCAGGTGGAAATATTAAGTGCCGATAAGGATTTGATGCAATTAATGGGCGATGGGGTTACCTTAATTGACCCGATGAAAAATAAACGTCTAACCCCCGATGATGTATTAAACAAATTTGGGGTAACCCCCGATAAGGTGGTTGATGTGCAGGCCTGTATGGGTGATACCAGCGATAATGTGCCGGGCTTTCCGGGTATTGGGGTGAAAACTGCGGCCGAATTAATTAATCATTTTGGGTCGTTGGAACAATTAATTGCCCGCGCCACCGAAATAAAACAGGATAAAAGACGGCAAATCATTATGGAACATGCCGAATTGGCCCTGATTTCCAAACAGCTGGTATTATTGCGCGATGATATGCCAATTGATATTAGCCTGAACGATTTATCCCACCACAAGGCCGATTTTGCCAAGGTAGGCGAATTTTTCAAAAAAATGGAATTTAAATCCCTGCTTAACCGCGTGCCCCAAAGCCACGCCAGCCATGCCCCGGTAATGGTGGAGAGCGGGCCGGCAAATGAAACGATAAAGCAAGATTATCAATTGATTGATACAACCGAAAAATTTGATGCATTATTGCAAAAAATACAATATTACCGGCAAATGGTGGTGGATAGCGAGACCACCCATTTGACCCCGGCCTTTGCCCAATTGGTTGGCCTGTCTGTGGCATTAAACGAGGGCGAGGCCTATTATATTCCCTGTGGGCATGGCACAATAAGCAATGGCGATGATTTATTTGCCCCCAAGAATGATTATGCCCAATTGCCATTGGAAATGGTGATACAGGGCCTAAAACCCTATTTGGAATCGCCCTTTATTTTGAAAATTGGGCAAAATATCAAATATGATTGGGCGGTTTTGCAAAAATATGGGGTGAATATTGGGCCATACCACGATACAATGTTGATTTCGGCCTGTTTAAATGCCGGGCAACACGGGCATGGCTTGGACGAATTGGCCAAAATATATTGCGATTATAGCATGATGAGTTACAAAAGCTTGGTTGGCAGTGGCAAGGAAGAAAAGAAATTTAACGATTTAACCCCCAATGAGGCCCTGTTTTATGCGGCCGAGGATGCCGATTTTACCCTGCGGATTTATAATATTTTATACCCGCGTTTAATTAGGGAAAAATTATTGGGTTTTTACCAAGAAATTGAACAAAAATTACCGCCAATTATTGGCCAGATGGAATTGCATGGTGTATTGGTCGATAAGGGGGCACTGGCCAAATTGTCCGAGGTGTTTTTACAAAAAATAACCACCATTTCGGCCGAAATTTATCAATTGGCCGGGCAGGAATTTAATATTGCATCGCCCAAACAATTGGGTGAAATTTTGTATGGCAAATTGCAAATCAACCCCAATGTCAAAACCGCCAAGGATGCAACACCATCAACCGCCATTGATGTGTTGGAACCATTGGCCGATGAATATCCGATTATTGCCAAAATATTGCAATTTCGCCATTACAGCAAATTGCGCAATACCTATACCGAATTACTACCAACCTTTATTAACCCGCAAAATGAGCGGATTCATTGCCATTATTCACTGGTGGGGGCGCAAACCGGCCGGCTTTCCTGTTCGGACCCCAATTTGCAAAATATACCCATCAAGGACGATGACGGCAAGGCGATACGCGCCTGTTTTATTGCCCCCAAGGATAGGGTTTTAATATCGCTTGATTATAGCCAAATTGAATTGCGCGTCCTGGCCCAGATGGCCCATATAACCCCCATGTTACAGGGCTTTGCCCAAAATGCCGATATTCACCGCTTAACCGCCGCCAAATTGCACCAAATAAACCCCGAAGACGTAACCCCCGAACAAAGACGTTCCGCCAAGGCAATTAATTTTGGAATTATTTATGGCATGTCGGCCTTTGGCCTGGCCAAACAATTGCAAATTCCCCAATCACAGGCCAAGGATTTTATAAGCCAATATAATAGCGAATTTTCGGGCATTGCCCAATTTATGAACGACCAAATTATGATGGCCCGCGAATTTGGCTTTGTGCGCACCATGGCCGGCCGGCGCATTGCCATTAAATATATTAACGACAAAAATAACCAAACCCAACGCGGGGCCGAACGGGTGGCGATGAACGCCCCAATTCAGGGTTCGGCCGCCGATATTGTGAAATGCGCGATGATAAAAATGGCTATCAACCTGCCGGCCGATTGCCAATTATTATTACAGGTGCATGACGAATTGGTGATAGAATCACCCAAAAAAACTGCCGAAGCCAATGCGGTTCATTGCCAAAATATTATGGAACAGGCCCATTTGCCCAATATTCCCTTTACTATACCATTAAAAGTGGATTATACCATCAAAACGCACTGGGACTGATTGGGGGGATTAATTGGGGGGATTAATGACATAAAATGAGCCATTACAGCCTCTATCACTTAATATATTGAAAAATCTCCAATGCCCGTGCCCGGCTGGTGCTTAAATCTATGCTGGCTTTGGGGTAATCACGGCCAATTATTATGCCATGCCTTTCCCATAAATCCTTATATTGCCATGGGGCATGAATGGCCGGGGCCGGTATGGGGGCCAGATGAGGCAGGTATTTTTTTATATATAAACCATCTTTATCATATTTTTCGCTTTGGCCGGCCGGGTTAAAAATACGAAAATATGGGGCGGCATCGGCCCCCGAACCGGCCACCCATTGCCAATTGGCGGCATTATTGGCCAAATCGGCATCAACCAAGCAATCAAAAAACCATGCCTGCCCCAAACGCCAATCAACCAAACAATTTTTGCATAAAAATGAAGCGCATAACATGCGCACGCGGTTGGCCATAAATCCGGTTTGCCATAATTCGGCCATACCGGCATCAATTATTGGTATGCCGGTTTGCCCATTTTGCCATTGTTGCAACAAATTTTTGTCATTATGCCATGGCATGGTGGCAAATTTTTTATTCCAAACCTGTTCGGGCAGGGTGGGGAAATTATATAATAAATAATTATTAAATTCGCGCCAAAGCAATTCAGACAAAAATTTTTGCGGGTTGGTATTTTGCATATTTTGCAATTTATGCCAAATATAATGCGGTGATATTTGCCCAAAATGCAAAAAGGGCGACAAATGGCTGGTGGCATTTTGTGCCGGGTAATCGCGCCCATTAGCATAATTATCTTGGTTATTTTGCCAAAATTGGTCAAATTGGTGCCGTGGGTCGCTATCTATTGCCCAATGTTGGGGTATTTTTTGCCACCATTGGTGACCGGGCAATAATGATAATTGTTGAATCTCTAACCCACCGGGTAATGTCTGCCATTGTTTATATATTATATCTGGCCCGGGTTGCGCGGGCGCGGGTATTTTTGCGGTGGCGCGGGCAAATGCGCTATATATTTTATATGCTGTGCCATCGTCCTTGACAATATGGGTTGGGTGCCATAAATAATTGCCATTATAATCATGGCAAAAACTTTGATATTGGGCGCATAATGCCGGTAATTGCTGGTGAATATATTGATAATGCGGTTCAAATAATTGGTTATAAAAAATATGGCTTTGTGGATATTGGGTCAATAATTGTTTTATATTGCTTAATATATCGCCCTTAAAAATATTCAACCTTATTTTTTGTTGGAATGCTTTTAAAATATGGTGCAACCACACGGCCTGTGCCGAACCCAAGGGGTTTTGTTGGTCCAAAATATATATGGCATATAATGGTTGTTGGGTGGCATTGGCCATGGCCACCGCCTGTGCCATGGCTGGGTTATCAAATTGGCGAAAATCGCGTTGTAATAATATAAAAATAGCCATTTTTTTTAATGATGCTTAAAGGTTAGAGCCACCGCTTGAAAGATAGGTGTTATGATAATTTTTTCAACTATACTGGTATCACTAAATACGTTTAAAAATAATACCATTACAAACCTATTGGTATTTTGAGTATATATTACAGAGAAAAAGCCAAACACAAAAAAATGGAGCGGGCGATGGGAATCGAACCCACGGCATCAACCTTGGCAAGGTTGCGCTCTACCCCTGAGCTACACCCGCTTTTTATTAAAAGCATTCACTTCATAGCAAATATTTCATAAAAAGCAAGCTTTTTTTATATCAATTTTCAAGCAATTATAAGTTCAAGATTTATGGCAATAAAAATAAGGGCAACTGGCCCTATCAAGTTAATGAATAATCATATAGTTTTAAAAACGACATTTCATAACAAAAAAAGGATTTATCATGTTAATAGGAACCCCAAAAGAAATTAAAAACCATGAATATCGGGTGGGTTTAACCCCGAATAGCGCGGCCGAATTGGTCAGCCATGGCCACCAAGTAATGATAGAAACCAATGCTGGTGCCGGTATTGGTTATAGTGATGATGATTATAAAGTCGCCGGTTGCACCATTGTGAAAACCGCCAGCGAAATTTTTGAACGGGCCGATATGGTTATAAAGGTTAAGGAACCCCAACCGGCCGAAATTAAGGCCCTGCGCCCCGGGCAAATTTTATATACATATTTGCATCTGGCGGCCGATAAGGAACAAACCATGGGTTTATTGGCTTCGGGTGCAATATGTATAGCTTACGAAACGGTTACTGACCGCAATGGTCGTCTGCCCCTGTTGGCCCCAATGAGCGAGGTTGCCGGTAGAATGTCGATTCAGGTGGGTGCCCATTATTTGGAAAAACGCCAAGGCGGTGCCGGCGTGTTATTGGGTGGCGTTTCGGGGGTTACACCGGGCAAGGTGGTGGTTGTGGGTGGCGGTATATCCGGCACGGCGGCCGCCCGCATGGCCATGGGCCTGTTGGCCGATGTGGTGGTGCTCGATAAATCCACCGAACGTCTTGCCTATCTGGACGAGGCGTTCAATGGCCGTTTGAAAACCGCCTACGCCTCACGGGCCGAGGTGGCACGCCATGTCAAGGAAGCCGATTTGGTGATTGGTGCGGTGTTAATACCCGGGGCCGCCGCCCCCAAGGTGGTCAGTGCCGATATGGTTAAATCTATGCGCAAGGGTTCGGTGGTGGTGGATATTGCCATTGACCAAGGCGGTTGTTTTGCCACTTCCAAGCCCACTTCGCACGCTGACCCAGTTTATGTGGAACATGGTGTCATACATTATTGCGTTACCAATATGCCCGGTGCGGTTGCCCAAACTTCAACCCGTGCCCTGAATAATGCCACCCTGCCATTTGCGGTTGAATTGGCCAACAAGGGTTGGAAAAAGGCAATAGCCGATAATAAACATCTGGCCAATGGTTTGAATATTGCCAATGGCAAATGCACCTATAAGTCAGTTGCTGATGAATTTGGCCTGCAATTTACCGACCCAACCCAATTATAATTTTTGATTACCAAATTAATCGCACCATTTGATAAAAATGGTGCGATTTTTTTTAAATTATTGCAAATGAATGGCCTTTGTATTATTATCAATTGTATTATTATCAATTTAACAAGGAAGTTAACATGAAAAAAGTAAGTTTCAAACCGATAGCCGGTAATATTTTGCCACGTTTTGCCGGTATAGCCAGTTTTATGCGCCTGCCGATAGTTGATTTTGACCATGATGCGATTGGCGATGTTGATATAGGCCTGATTGGTGTGCCATGGGACGGGGGCACCACCAACCGCCCGGGGGCCCGGCATGGCCCAAGGCAGATGCGCGAACAATCATGCTTGATGCGCAATGTGCACCCAACATTTCATATTAAACCATACCAAAATGCCAATTGTGCCGATTTGGGCGATGTGCCGGTCAACCCGGCCGATAATATGGATTGCATGAACCGCATTGAAAAATTTTACAACCAAGTGGTTGATAGGAATATTATCCCCCTTTCGGCCGGTGGTGACCATTTAATTTCCCTGCCCATTTTAAAGGCACTGGCCAAAAAACACGGCCCCATGGGCATGGTGCATTTTGATGCGCATACCGATACATGGGATAGATATTTTGGCGATTTTATTTATACCCACGGCACCCCATTTCGCCGGGCTATCGAGGAGGGTTATTTAGACCCCAAACGGATAGTGCAAATTGGTATACGCGGGGGCCTCTATGCCGCCGATGACAAGGAATGGGGCGATAAACAGGGTATAAGGGTGATAGAAATAGAGGAATATTTCAAATTGGGCCCCGATAAAACCATGGAGATTGCCAAACAGGTGATTGGCAATGGCAAAACCTATATCAGCTTTGATGTTGATGGAATAGACCCAACCTACACCCCTGGCACCGGCACGCCTGAAATTGGCGGTTATACCTCGGCCGAGGCCCAGGCGATGATTCGCCACCTGCGCGGGTGCAATTTGGTGGGTGGCGATGTGGTGGAGGTTTCCCCACCCTTTGACCCCAGCGGTTTAACCGCCTTGGTTGGGGTTACCATTATGTGGGAAATTTTATGTATGTTATCCGAACAAATTGCCAAGAAATAAAATACCCCCCCATAAATACGCATATTTATAGGGGGGATTGAGGTTTTATTGGCTGGTATGGCCGGTGGTTTGCGCTGAATGCGGGCGTTTCATCACCGGAACTTCGGCTAGAACGGGCTTATCAATACCCTCAAAATATAATTTTAATGGTATTTGTTGGCCTGCCTGAATGGGTTGGGGCATATTGACCAACATAATATGCAACCCACCGGGTTTTAATATGGTTTTATCATTGGCCGGCAACTGAATTTCGGGGATTTTGCGCATTTTATTCACGCCATCCTCGACATAACCAGTGTGCAATTCGGTATTAAAATCACCGGCTTCGGCCCGTATTAATTTTAAATCGTTATTATCTTTATTTTCAATAACCATAAACATGCCGGTTTGTTTCACTCCTTGCAAATTTTCCCAAACCATTGGGTTATGTATGGTTATATTTTGTGCCCACAGGGCGGTCGACAGGCCAAAGCCCAATAAATATGAAATTTTTTTCATTTTTTTTCCTTTGTTAAATTCAAAAACCCCCAAATTTTATAAATATTGGCTGAGTTTTGAATATATGTTACATTTTTGGTTTAAAATTGTAACAACAAGGGTGGGGCTATCGCATAATAAAAATATTTGGTAAATCGGGTTATTGGCGGGAATATTGGTTTAAAAATAAGCCCGTTTTTATGAAAAAATAACAAAAAAAGGCCCAATATAACCGCAAATAATACAAATTGGGCAATAAAACACCCCGGGCATTCATGGCATTTTTTATTTGTTAATGGGGCTTTATCGGCATTTTGGCCAGATTCAATATCAGGCGAATGACAGATAATATTATCCATTGGCATTATATATTGGGCCGGGTTAATAATAACCGAAATATAAATATTCAGTAATATTATAATGGTGGCCATGCCAAAATATCTGCGAAATATGCTCATGGTTTTATATGATTTTTATGCTGAATGGACGGGAATGATTGGCAAAATTCATTGCCTTCCTTGGTGCGGTTGATGAATTTGCCGCGGTTGTTAAACAAATAATAATAATTACTATGGTCGTATACATATCCTAAATAAGAATCGGGTAATAATATTTTTTTATATGTCGCATTCATGCCATCGGCCAATTTTTTTATCTGCTCAGGCGCGCCGGTTAAGGCCTGTATTTGTGGGTGAAAATTGCTCAAATATTCCTTTAATATTGCCGGTGTGTCATGTTCATGGTCAACGCTAACAAAATAAACCAAAATTTTGGCATTAAATTTTTGTAATTCTTGGCTAATATGCAAAAGGGCGGTTGGGCAAACATCAGGGCAAGATGTATAACCAAAATAAAACATGACCTCACGCCCCTGCAAATCTTTCTTACCAATGGTTTTGCCATCTTGATTTGTTAGGGTAAAATCATTTATTTTATAAATTTCCTTGGCCATAACTGGCGCAATTGATAATAATATAATAAAAATACTGACTATTTTGTGCATAAAACGCTTTTAAAATACTTGATAATTTTTGTCAATTTTTTTTTGCAAGAATGCGGTTGGCCAAGAATAAATGAGGGGTCCAGAGCAAGTTTTCACTCCCTCTTTTCCCAAAATAGGTTTGTAAAGGTATTAATTTTAAACGTATTTAGTGTTTCCAGTATAGTAATAGCAGTATATAAACGGCCATTGCCAAAAAGCCTGATATATATTATATTATCTTTATGACACTTAATTTCGCATTATCTTTTGCCATGTCTGGCGGGGTTTCGGCCGGCTGTTTTACCGCCGGGGTGATGGATTTTATATTACAAGCCCTGTATGAATGGCAATTGGAAAGGGCCAATAACCCCAACCAACCATATAAACATAATATTATTATCCCGGCCATGGCTGGCACCTCGGCCGGGGGGATAACCGCCCTGTTAACCGCCGCCCAAATGCGGGGCGGTTGGCCGGAAAATATAGCACAAAATGATTATTTTAGCGATAGACTATACCAAACTTGGGTGGTGCAAAGCCAATTTGATGGCGAAAATGGCCTAAGTGCCCAAGGCGATGAAGGCGAATCATTGCTGAATAACCAGTTAATAAGGCGCAATGCCCAGCAATATTTATCGCCATTATGGGGCGAAAATAGCCAGCAAACCCCCTATTTGGCTAATGAATTAGCGGTGATAGTTCCGGTGGCCAATTATCAAGGATATAATGAAAAAATAGCATTTTCCGGCCGGCAATTTACCCTAACCAACCACCGCGATTATTATTATTTTGCATTTAAACATAATGGCGCGCTGGAATGGCCCAAAAATGGTTTTTATAATGGTTTAAGCCCCAGCAATATTAATGCCGAAAATATTATTAATGCCACCTGTGCCACCTCGGCCATGCCCTTGGTATTTCCGTCTATCATCAAGGACGGGCAGGCGGTTTGCGATGGGGGTATTGTCAATAACCACCCATTTTCCTTTGCCCATGATATAATTACCCCGATTGGCCAAAACCAAAACCCGCGCACCGCGGCCGAAGTTTCGCGCGCAGTGATAATGATAAACCCATTGCCCCAAGAACCAAGCGATAACCGCCAAATGGGGCAAAAATTATCCTTGGGCATTATTGGCCAATTGATTGTCATGGGTATGCAAAATAGCGTTATTGAATCAGAAAATTGGAAATTGGCCCTAGATGAATCTATTTACAGCCGCTATTTGCTAAGCCCAAGCGAAGAATTGCCGATTATCAGCGATAAATTGGGGGGTTTTGCTGGGTTTTTAAACCAACAATGGCGCCACCATGACTTTATGGTCGGCCGGCTTTACGCCCAAGAATTTTTGCAAAACACCCTTACCCTGCCGGCCGATTGTGGCAACCCAATAATTCCGGCCGGTTATGTGGGCGAAAATTACCCGTTAATTCCGTTATTTGGGCCATGCACCCAACCCATAAAAATACCCACCATTGCCAAATTGAGCGAGAAAGATTGGCAAAAAATAACCAATGCCATGCAGGCCCGGGCCGAATTTATCTGGCAACAACAAACCCAAAATGCGGGTTTCTTGGCCAATATCGGCCTGTTTATGCTAAAACATATAATATTTACCATATTGCAAAAAATTTATCTGCCCAAAATGGCCAAAATGTTAAAATCGTTGCAATTAATGGATTAATTATTTCTCTTAAATTTACCACCAATTAAATCGCCAAAATTGATAAAAAACACACCAAAAATGGTGATGAAAATACCTATCAACGTGTGGGTTTCCAATGTTTCACCCAAGACAAATACCCCCAAACCCACGCTGACCATGGAACGCAAATAGGCATTGGACGATGATTTGATGGAACCAAGGGCCCGTATAACATATAAAAATATAAAAAATGTTAAGGCGGTTGAAAATATACCCAACATGCTGGCGGCCATCAGGCTGTGGGGCGATATGGTCAAATTCCAAGGTTTATCAATCAATATACTTAATGGAATGGTGATGATGGTGGAGATGGAAAGTGTGCAAAAGCTGACGGTGAGTGATTTGATATGGTTGAATTTATGGGTTTGAATATTGGCAAAACCATAAAAAATACTGACCAATATCACCAATAAAGATGCCCATATTTGGCTGTCGCCCAATGAAAACCCGTCCTTATATAATACCATGGCCGTGCCGGCAAAACCCAAAATAACTCCAAAAAACTTCCATAATGAGGTGCTTTCGTGGCGCGATATAAAAAAAGTAATCAAAAAGACAAAAATCGGCACGGTGGAGTTTAACACCCCGGCCAATGCGCTATCAATATATTGTTGGGCGAATGATAATAAAATCCACGAACCATAATTATTCAAAAATGCCTGTAAAAATAATAACCGCCAAATTGGCCAACCGCGCGGTAATTCCACCCTTTGCCATATAATGAATGGCAAATAGATTAATACCGCCAATAAACAACGATAGGCAATTAACGTAACCGGTGGAAAAGATTCCAAGGCAATTTTGATAAAAAAATACGATGACCCCCAAAATACCGAGACGCATAATAACAAAAAATAGGGGAATATTGGGTGATTTCTCAATGAAAAAATCCTTGAATTTGGTTGGTAAGTTCTAAAATATCGCTATAATTTTGGCATTCATGGTCAATGAAACGCGGTATCATGGCTTTTTCAACCATTTTGGCAATGGTATTAAACGCAATATTATCATGCAAAAATTGGGCGACCGCCCATTCATTGGCAACATTCAGGGCAATGGTTGCGCTTTTACCATGGTGTAGGGCCTGCACCGCCAAGGCAAAGCAGGGGAATTTTTCATAATCTATCGGGTGGAAATTTAAGGCATAAATATCGGCAAAATTCAGGCGCGGGGCATTATTGGGCAGGCGGGACGGGTGGTTTAAGATATAGCTTATAGGAATGCGCATATCGGCACAACCCATTTGGGCCAAAATCGAACCATCGTCAAAATGCACCATGCTGTGAATGATGGATTGCGGGTGAATAATCGCCCCTATTTTTTCCTTGGCAATATCAAAAATATAATGGGCCTCTATCACCTCTAACCCCTTATTCATCAGGGTTGCGCTGTCTATGGTTATTTTCGCCCCCATTTGCCAATTAGGGTGTTTCAGGGCTTGGGCCTTGGTTATTTTGGCAAAATCGGCGGTTTTTAATTGCCAAAATGGCCCGCCCGATGCGGTTAGGGTCAGTTGTTCAATATGTTTATCATGCCCATTAATACATTGAAAAATCGCATTATGTTCCGAATCCACCGGCAATATACAGGGTTTATGGGGCATTTTTTTGATAATTTCACCGCCACAAATCAGTGATTCCTTGTTGGCCAAGGCTATTGGGTGGTTATGGTGCAGAGATTCCAAGACAAAGGGCAGGCCGGCAATACCAACAATGGCATGAATGGTTAAACCCGCCCCCATTTTCGCCAATTGCATGGCCTGAATTTGGCCGGCCATTATTTGGGTTTTAATGCTGGGTTTGACCAAATTTTTCAATTCGCCATAACGCGATTCATCAATTATTACCGCATATTGCGGGGCAAATTTGTTGATAATTTCGGCCAGAGCCGGGGCATTTTGGTGGGCAACCACCGCAAAAAGTTCAAATATATTGGTATGTTGCCCCAATAAATCCAATACCGATTGCCCAATTGAACCGGTTGCCCCAAAAATGCTGATTGATTTTTTTTCCATAATTCAAGCAATATGCAAAATCATAACAAATAGCAAATTTTTATTTTAAAAAATGCTTGTATTATGAAGCAAATTTTGGCAAACTGGATTTATGAAAAATGACGCATTTTCCGATTTATGCCAGGCCCTGTTATTATGCAAAAACGAACAGGATATGGCCAATTTTTTAAAAGATTTAACCACCCCACAGGAATTAAACGCCCTGAGTGAACGTTGGCGAGTCTGCCGTTTATTGCATCAGGGCGATTTGTCATACCGCGAAATTCACCAAATTACCGGGGCCAGCCTGACCACCATTGGCCGGGTGGCGCGGTTTTTAAAAACCGAACCATACCATGGTTATCAAACAATTTTGGAAAAAACCCAAATTAATTTAGGAGCACAAAAATGAAACATATATTTATCATATCCATCTTATCATTGGTTTTGGTTGGTTGTGGTTCCAAAACCATTAATAAAAACTTGGTGGACCCGGCCTATACCACCAAATCAACCGCCACCGATGGGGCAACTTCGGTGGGGTTGGATTACCGCGATATGGAATTTGCCGCATCCAAAGCAATTGATTCATTTTTGAAAAGCCCGGTTTCAACCAAACCCAATTCTAACCAGCCATGGGTTATGGCGGTCAGCCGGGTAAAAAATGATACAACCCTGAATTTGGATACCGACCAATTGGTGAAAAAAATGCGTATTGCCATGTTAAACAGCGGCAAGGTTATTACCACCACCGCGGTTGGGGCCGGCGGGGCCGAGGACGAATTAAGCAAACAGGTGCGCCAATTGCAGGAATCCAAATTATTTGACCAATCAACCGTGGCCAAAAATAATACATTAATTGCCCCCGAATTAAGCCTGTCGGGCAAGATTATTCAGCGCACCAACAAGGTGGGTTCGGCCCAACAAAATGATTATTATTTTCAATTAACCATTACCAATATTCAAACCGGTTTGGCATTTTGGGAATTTGAACAAATTATTTCCAAATTAACCACCCAAAATAATTTTATATGGAACCCATGATTCGCCTGTTCATTGTAATTATATTTATGGCCAATGCCTTGGCTGGCCAGGCGCAAAATACCCTGAAAAATTTGGAGGTAACGGCTACCGGCCAAAATTTACAACAGGCCATTTATAATGGGTTAAATTTGGCGGCCGCCCAAATTTATGGGGTAACACCGGCACAAATAAGCGAACAAACCGGTAATAATTATAAATTTATTAGCTTGGGCCAGGATAATAAACCGCAAATACACGATATTACCCAAAATATTAATGCGATTACCAGCTTTTTACAGGTTAAAAACCAATTGGGTGAAAACCAAAATTTGATTAATTCGTTTCAAATAATTGGGCAAAAAACCGGCAATAATGGTACAGAAGTAACTTTGCGGGTGGAATATTATGAATTTCAGGCAATAAATGCCCAAAATTACCGGCATTTTGGCAAATTAAAATTGGCGATAGCCCCGGTTATTGTTAATGATAATGCGGTTAAAATAGAATATAAAGCAGATATTGATTTGCGCAAAACCTTTACCCGCATGTTAAGCGATAATTTATTGGCCAGTGGCCGTTTTACATTATTAGAAAGGGGCGATGCCCCATTGGCGGCCAATGAATTATCAATAATAGCCAGCGGCTTGGTGGCCAAGCAATATCAAAAAAACTTGGGGCAAATTATACCGGCCGATTGGATTGTGGTGATGGAAATTATGCGTTTTGAATGGAATATGGTTGAAAAAAAAACCAGCATTATTTCTGATAACAGCACCAAAACCCGTGGCAAATTGGTTGCCCATATACGAATAATTAACCCCAGTACCTTGGAATATATTTCCAGCAAAACCCATATTATCAATGCATCTTTTCAAGATAAGACAAAAGATAATATAGCCGGTGAGTCAGATGATATAGCGGATAATAATAACCAAAATATTCATTTGGACAAATTTATTGCCAATGCCATGTCACAATTAAGCAATAATATCAGCGAAGAATTTTACCCAACCCGCATCATGGCCATGAAAAATAATATTGTCACCATCAACCGCGGGCGCGCGCGGGTCAAATTGGGTGAAATATGGGCGGTTAAAGCCAATGGCGTTAGTATGATAGACCCCGATACTAATGATAATATACAAAGCGAGGGGCCGATATTGGGCAAGATGGTCATTACCAAATTGGCCGAACATTATGCCGAGGGCGAATTTAAGGGCGATATATCCAGTATTAATGGCCAATCGTGGCATGGGTTGCGGGTGGTGCGGGCCGAGGGCCCAAATGAGGAGCCAAATGCAACAAAGGCCGGCAATAATAATAGCAATAATGGCGGAATCCCCAATTTTTTGACCCGCGATTATTTGAAAACCACACCATAAACTTTGCCTTTCGTCCCATATCCATTTATCAATTTGGCCGGTTGAATGGAATATACATAAAATTTTATCTATTACCCCGGCGCGCTCTTGCCGGTTGCGACTATTTGGGTTATCACCATAATATAGTCAAAAACGGAGACCAACATGACCGATACCATCACCCGCCAAAATGCTGTCAGCACATCATATATTGGCAATAACCAAAATCTGGGAAGCATTAGCACCGAAAGCCAAGGCGTTATTCGCCAAAGCCCAGCCGCGGCGGTTTTATCGCAACAATTAACCCCACGCGAAGTGATTAACCCCCGCATGGCCTTGGTGGAACGGGCCGAACAGGCCTTTGCCAATGTGCGCAACCAAAATCCCATGCAAAACGAGGATTTTATGGAGGCATTGGGCCATATTGATTCGGCCAACCCGGTGGGTGAAAGCAAAAAACCCAACAAGGCCTTTGAATTGGCCGAACGGGTGATTAATGATTTGCAATCGGCCAAGGATTTATTGGCCACCGATAGGTCAGATTTGCCGGTAAACAGCCAAGAGTTCAAGGAAATGCACGGGGCAATGATAAACCGCCTGAATGCGACATTTGACAAGGTGCATGATATGGATTACGGCCGGGGTTTGGCCGATAGTGATGCCGCCAGTTTCAAGGATGAAATAAGCCAAACAATTGAGGAATTATTGGCGCAAATTGACCATGAAGAAGAACATGAGATAATGAGTGATAGCCATAGCCATGCCACGCCGGCTTCGCCACAAAAAATTGCCAGTTTCAAACGCACCCAATATGAAAATGCGATTGAAATGTTAAAAAAACCCGAATTTGCCGGGGTCAGCCAAGCCACCAAACAGGCATTGGTTGCCAAAATACGCGATGCCGAGGAAAGATTATATAGTGCCAGTTTTGGGGGCAGTGATGCCCTTGACAAAAAGGGCATTCGCAATTTGATGGGCAAAAAAACCCTATCATCGTTAAATATTGGCGATATGATGGCAAAAAATGCCGTGGCCAAATTGGGCAAAAATGGCGCCGATATTCCGGTTGCCAATAAACGGTTGAATGACAAGGCGATAATTGCCGAATATTTTTCGGCCTTTATTAAGGCAAATGATGGTATTAGCATTAAACCCAGCAAAATTGAAAAGGCATTCCAACAAAATTACAGCGAATTTTTTAACCACCAAGAATGGAAACCAATTAACAACAAAATAACCGCCCAATATAATGGCCGTACGGTCAGCATGAACAGCCAATTAACCCCGGCCGGGCAATTTGCCAACTTAAAAGATTCCTATCAACAAGATGGGTTGCGTGGGGTCAGCAGTGGTTCAACCAAGGAAACCCGCCATGCCGCCAATTTATGGGCTTCCAAATTAACCGATAATAATGGCCAAGTGGTGTTTCAGGGTTATCGCCATGCAACTTTTGACCCGTTTAAGGTTGCAAATGGTCAAGAACGCCTGGCCGGTGCGGTGAACCGCGCCCGTGAATCGGTTGCAATGATGGTGCAGGATCAATTGGGCCAGGACCCGAATATGATTCGCCAATTGCAACTACGTGGTCATGAACCATTAAAGGTGCAGGTAATTTCAACCAATTTGGAATCGGCCAGTTTTTGGCAATATGCCAAGGGCGATAGCGAATTTCATCAAGTGAAAAACCAAACCAAGGCCTGGAACGAATTGGCCAAAACCCCGCAAAATATTATTATTAAGGATAAACATGGCAATGACCAACAAGTAAAGGTGCAAATAGAGGTTGTGGCCTTTAATGTGCCGGTCAATGCCGCCGCATTCAAAAAAATTGCAGGGGTACAGGGCACCAGCAATAATATGAACGGCCAATCTTTACAGGCATTATTGGGCGATATGCGTTCCAACCGCCCGATTGAAAGCCAAGATAGCGAAGTGGGACGATTGGTTGCCAAAATAAACCAAAAATTAAGCGAAACTTTTGACCCGAAAACACGGGCCGATTTAACCCAGCACCGCGAAACCTTAATTAAGTTGGGTATTCAAATTCGCAATATTGTGCATGAAGGGGCCCAACATAGTGGCAATAACGAACCCTATAAATTGGCTTCACGCTTAATTGCTTTGGGTTCTGAAATTTCCTTAACCCGCAAATCGCTGGGCGAAATGGCCCTAACCGGCAGTTTTTACAATTGCAAAAGCGGTAAGGACAGAACATCACAGGCCGATAGCGAAGCCAAGGAAATAGCCACCCAAGCCCGTTACGATGTGGTGCGCGATTACCGCGAACCGCGCACCGAAACCGAAAAACAAAATTTGAAAAATTTTGTGAAAAATAATGGCAATTTTGAAGTGCAGGAACGCAATGTTGGGGCGGCCGGTTATAAATTATTCGGGGTTGATGGTTTGTTAAACCAAATTGGCGAACAAAAATCATCGGCATTTCAATATTGGGGCCTATCCCAATATGCCAAATCTTAAGGAGCATTATCATGGAGGCGATTATGGAACATATCATCAGCAAAATTCATGAATCCTTAGAATTTGATAAGGATTGGCAAATGGAATGGTCAAGTTTTGCCCTGAAAGGGCAAATGTGCCGGGTCAATAACGATTTTTATTTATCGTTTTTTATGCCCAAATACCGCCATTTGATGAATGACAACCAATTTATGATGCATTTATTACAATGTAATGCCCGCGATTTTGTTGGCAAGCCCTATTATTTTGCTATGGCCGGCCAAAATGATGGCGATATTGTTTTTCAATTGCGCCTGAATGCCAATGATACCAGCCATTATTACCCAATGGTCGAGGAATTTTTGCAAAAAACCCACGAATTTTGCTATGAAATTCAATATGAAACCCCATTGGCCGCCAACAGCAACCCCGGCCAATATAATGAAAGCGATATTTTGGCGCAAAAGGATATTTTATGTCAAAAATTGCACCAAATATTGCCAAATTTTGACGATATTTTCATTTATTCTCCGCTTAATCATATTGCCTCTATCCCTTTATCGGGCGAAACCCCCATGTTGATTCAATTTAATAATCAGGGCGAAAATATTCCCTTTTCGGTAATATGCGGTTATTGCGATGATTATAGTGATACGATGTTGGCCAAGTTTTTGACTGCCAATTTCCATGGCTCGGCCACCAATGGCGGGGTTTTGGGCATGGGCGATGACGGGATTATTGTTTTAAATCAAAATATTAATTTTAATTATGACGACCAAATTGCCCAAAATTTATGCGCATTGCTTGATTATGGCGAAAGTTGGAATAATAATATTGCCAACGCGTAAAAATTCTTGCTTGCAATTATTGTTTTTTTGGTTTAAATTTACCCTATATTATGGAGATAAAAATGGCCAAAAAAATCAGCAATGTCGCCGCCAACCCCAAAACCAACGATATGGAACGTTTGGCAAGCCTGCGCGAACATTACCGCAATATGTTGTTAATTAGACGTTTCGAGGAAAAGGCCGGCCAATTATATGGTATGGGCCTGATAGGCGGTTTTTGCCATTTATATATTGGCCAAGAAGCCGTGGTGGTTGGCCTGCAAGCCAATATGAAGGAGGGCGATTGCGTCATTACATCATACCGCGACCACGGCCATATGTTGGCCTGTGGCATGTCGGCCGATGGGGTTATGGCCGAATTAACCGGGCGAATTGCCGGTTATTCCAAGGGCAAGGGCGGTTCCATGCATATGTTTTCGCGCGAAAAGAATTTTTATGGTGGCCATGGTATTGTTGGGGCACAGGTACCATTGGGCACCGGCCTGGCCTTTGGCCTGAAATACCGGCAAACCGATAATGTCGCATTGGCCTATTTTGGCGATGGCGCATTGAATCAGGGCCAAGTTTACGAGGCATTTAATATGGCCGCATTATGGAAATTACCCTGTATATTTGTGATAGAAAATAACCGCTATGCCATGGGAACCGCGGTTACACGCGCATCGGCCCCCGGGGCCGAATTATGCGATAGGGGCAAAGCATATGGTATACCCGGCATTCAGGCCGATGGTATGGATGTTGAGGCCATGGCCGAGGCCGGGCAAATAGCCATCAGCAACGCCCGCGCCGGCAAGGGCCCCTATATTATTGAGGCCATGACCTATCGTTATCGTGGCCATTCCATGTCGGACCCGGCCAAATACCGCAGTAAAGAGGAAGTGGAAACCATGCGCCGTGAATATGACCCAATTGAACGGGTGCGCCATATATTGGATACCACCCAATATTTGACCGAGGACGGGTTCAAATTGATAGATAAAGAAATTAAGGAAGTCATCAACCATTGCACCGAGGTGGCGCAATCATCACCCGAACCCGATGAATCTGAATTATGGACGGATGTTTTGCGGATTGCTTAAATACCATATTTTATTCCCGGGCAAGGCCCGACAAATTTTGGGCGTTGATGAATGCAAGGATTATCAAACCCGCCTGCAAGGACGCATTGAGATTCATTATTTGGCCAATATGGGGGTATTTACCCAAAAAATGGGCGAATTTGCCCCGGCCGATACCTTATTTTGCGCCTTGGATGTTCTGGGCGAAGCGACCAGTTCGGAACAATTGGCGGTTTTTATTGACAAAAACCAAATTCATTATCGCCATTTGCTCCTGTTGATTGGTTCTGCCGATGGCTTGCCGGCCGATATATTAAAACAATGCCAACATAAATTTAGTTTGGGGCGCATAACTCTGCCCCATCAATTTATGCCGGTTATTTTATGCGAACAATTATACCGCGCCGAATCGATAAACAAGGGGGCCCCATACCATCTGGGCCATAAACGGAGTATATTACCATGACCGAAAACAACCGCAAAATTATTCATACAACCGCCGGCAAAAGGCACGGGGCGATTACAAGGTTGGTCAGCCCCGGCGATTTGGGCGAATATATAAAACCATTTGTCTTTTTGGATTATTTATATTCCACCAATAACGATATTCAATTTGGTTATCACCCGCATTCGGGTATTGCCACCCTTACTTACCCATTATCATCGGCCGTGCAATATGAGGATACCACCGGCCAAAGTGGGGTGGTGGAAGAACGCGGTTTGGAATGGATGCAGGCCGGTGGTGGGGCCTGGCACCAGTCTAACTTCATTGGCAATAAAACCATAGAAGGTTTTCAATTATGGTTGGCCCTGCCCCCCAGCCACGAAAACGCCCCGGCCGAGGGAGTCTATGTGTCACCACACCAAGTGATGGGAGATGATAATTTAAAGGTTTTATTGGGTGAATATAAGGGCATGACCAGCTTAATTAAACCCCCCACCGCCGTCAATTATTTTTACATTACCTTGCGCGCCGGGCAAGTTTGGGACTATACACCCCCGCAAAACCAGCAAATTGCATGGTTTTTTGTCCATGACGGACAGGTTATTTGCGATAATACCATTATAGACAAGCAGGTTGCGATATTGGAACATGGCAATGGCAATATTCAATTACAGGCCAAAAATGCTTGCGCCCTAATATTTGGCAGTGGCCCGCGGCACGAACACACACTGGTGTTGGGCCGCTCCTCGGTGCATACCAGCCGGCCGGCATTGGAACAGGGCCAAGGCGAAATTATGCGCATTGCCGAAGAATTATACGCCAAAGGCCTTATTTCTTAGGCCGATTAAAATTATAATTACTGGTATTACTAAATACGTTTAAAAATAATACCATTAAAAACCATCCATTTTCCCGATTCTCGGTTAATGGGTGCAAGGCCGGCCAAAGACGCAATTTCCTTATTGTTGCAAAAAATTTCCCTTGTGATACATAATCATTTGCGTTATTGAATATTTGAAGCATGGACTTACCTTTCAGCTTTTGTTCAAATCTATTGAATCAGAAACTCTGTGCTTTGTCCACCTTCTTGTCGTTATTCCCTTATTTATTGTCGTATTCTTTATCAATTCGTGAAATCGGCTCTATAGTAAAAATACCAAACTGGGCAAACAATAATTATTTATATTCAAACACCCAATAATCGCCCTTAAAATTGGTTTTATTGGCGGTTTCCAAATCGCCACCCATAAAAACATCAAAACGGCCCAAACCCTTTATGGCCGAACCCGTATCCAAAACCAAACCTAATGCGCTTTTGTCGGGGGCATATTGCACCAATAACAAGGTGCCAAAGGGGTAAATTTCGTTATCGGCCGCCATGGAATGAAAGGCAATAAGGTGCGAACCCGAGGCACTGATAATATTATGGTTGGGGGCGGGCTTGAAAAAAATGAATCGTTCATTATTATTGGTGATAGCAATTTGGTCAACCACCGGCAGGCTGTCCAAATATTCGCGCATATTTTGCCAGTTCATGGTGGTTATTTTATCGGCCAAATAATTGCCAATGGGTGTATATTTGCGCCCATTATTGGCCCCATAACTTATCATTCTTTTGCTATTATCGGGGAATTGGGCAACAAATGACCCCTGCACCTGTGCATAATAATAATCCAAATACGATTCCATATAACATAAAATGGGTGTGCCCTTGGGCAGGGCCCCGTCCATAATTTCGGCACGGGTAAATAATTGCGGGTTGACCGGAACCCCATAAACCGGCACCCAAAATTGATCGGTTTTGACCGGGCTGACCCGCAAAGTGGGCAAGGAATAGCCGGTAATTAAGCCCGATTGGTATTTTTCGGGGCGCATTTTGTCATTAATAAATTGCCGAAGCCCCTTGGGGGTAAATTTTTCGGCACAAAGCGGGTATTTTTGCGGGTTTGGGTTGCTGGTGCAAAAATGGTTGATTTGTTCTATCAGGCCCAATAATTGCCCATCGGTAAAATTTTGGGCCAGGCCCGCCCGTCCCAAGCCCAAAGCCCCCCCACCGGCTAGGGCAAAATATAATAAAATTACCATGAATTTACAACGCATAATGGTTATTTATCGTTGATTCGCCCATATTGCAATTGCTAATCCCGCTGGCGGTCAAAAAAACTAAAAAATATAAAAAAATTGCTTGCAATTAAAAAAAACATGGTTTAGAAATTAACTATTGCTTAGGAGAGAGCAGGAGAGAATATGTTAGACACAAGCGAAAAATTTTCAACAATTCGTAAAACCGTGGATATTGTGGTGGCACATGTGCGCACCAATAATATGGCCCCCAACGAATTGGTGCCGTTTATCAAAAATATCCATAACCACTTGGCATTAAAGGAAGTGGAAAAGGTGAACCCGGCCGTGGCCGTCGAGGAATCGGTTACCAACGAATATATTATCTGCTTGGAGGATGGTCGCCGTTTAAAATCTATGAAACGGCACCTGCGCACCAATTTCAAATTGACCCCGGAACAATATCGCGCCAAATGGGGTCTGTCGCCTGATTACCCCATGGTTGCCCCCAATTATGCCAAAAAACGTTCCTCATTGGCCCGTGGTATTGGCTTGGGCAAATATAAAAGATAATTTTATTTTCAAAAAATAAACCAATAAAAAACCCATAGTCATAATAATAAGCTATGGGTTTTTTATTGCCTTAATCAGCCAAGGCCCTGAACATTTGCAATAATGGGTAGTATGTTTGGTGGTGCTCATCAACCGCAGTTTGCACAATCACCAATTGGCTTTGCGGGTCTATATATACAAATTGGCCATATAAACCGCGCATAAAAAATTGCCGCTTGGGGCTATCCACCAGCCAAAATTGCCAACCATAACCCACCCGTTGGCCATGATACTGCGCATTGCCCGGCCATTGCGATGGCGGTTGTTTGTCAATGGATGTTGCATTGATTAAAAAATCGCTGGGTAGTATTTGTTCGCCCTGCCATTGCCCGTCATTGGCCAATAACCGGCCCAAACGGCCCCAATCGCGGGTGGTGGCATTAAAAAAGCTTAATCCAAATTCTGTATTTTCGCCATCTATTAACCATTTGGCCGGTTGTTCGGTGCCAATTTTTTGCCATATACGGGTTGAAACATAATCAGATGCAGAACCATTAATCAATTTGCGCACCAATAAAATCAGGGCCTCGGAATTAATGCCGGCATAATTAAACAATTCACCTTGGTCTTTTTCCTGCTTGGTAAAGGCGCATAAAGCTTTGGCGCGCCCTTCCTTGGCCTTTATTGTGGCATATTTGGTAATATCGTCCTTGCCATCATATCGCTCGGCAAAGGCCAAACCATTATTCATGCCCAAAATATTTTTTATGGTTACTGCACCCATCACACAATTTTTTAATTCGGGAACATATTTGTCGATTCTGTCATTAATATTATTAATTTTGCCATCGGCCACCAACAGGCCAACTGCCAAAGATGTTACCGATTTGGTCATGGATTGCCCCAAAAACAAATGTTTGTCATTACGTGCATATTGGTATTTTTCGTATAATATATTATTGCCCCGCAATATTAACAGGCTGGTTACGGGGTATTTATTCATATAATCATCTAGGGATAATTTTTCGCCCATAAATATAAATTTAAACCCGTCCAATGCATTGGTGGGCCGGTCAAAAATGAATGGTTTATCGGCTGGTTGTAATATATTATGGGGGTGAAATTGCGCCATGTTGGAAAAACTGCCAACCATATATTTGGTTTCGGTTACACCATAATTTTTTATGGCCGGGTATCCCTCGTTTTTGCCAAATGCTTCCTCGCGCATCTCGGCGCTGGCAAACAAAGGTATTGTCATAAACATGATAAGTATGAATTTTAACATTTTTGTATATTACGTTTAAAAATACCATTATCATTTACAAAGTCAATGGTAATATCGGGTGAATGGGGCAAATATTCCAACCCCAACATATACCATTCTATTATTATATGGTGGGTGGTGGCGTAAAATTCCAAACCCAATTGGGCAATTTCATTGGGTTGTTTTATGCGGTAAAAATCGGCATGGATAATATTATCATATTCCACCAAAATGGTAAAGCTGGGGCTGGGGACCTGTAATTGAGTGTTATTATAATATTGGCGCAATAAATGGCGAATAAAATAGGATTTACCGGCCCCCAAATCGCCATTACACCCAATAATTAAGGGGGGGGATTGGCGCAATATTTGCGTTAATCGGTCAATATCGGCCTGAAATTGATTGTCCATATTATTGGTCGGTTATTAGTGGCACATTCTTTAACATATTGCGATATTCGCTGACTTTCTCACGAAACGCGCTTATTTCATCATCGCCAATGCCACCGCCAATCGAGGCCAATTTTAAAATCGGGTTAATTTGTTCGCCATCGCGTATCACCTCGTAATGCAGGTGGGGGCCGGTTGTTAAACCAGTTACCCCAACATAACCAATAATTTCATTTTGCCGCACCCGCACCCCGGGTTTAATATGTTTGGCAAAACTGCGCAAATGGGCGTAAGCCGTTTCATATTGCTGGTCATGTTGAATACGAATATAATTGCCATAACCGGCATAGCGTTCGGCCTTGACCACCACCCCATCGCCGGCGGCCAAAACCGGTGTGCCAATGGGGGCCATAAAGTCAATACCGCGGTGCGCCCGTGAATAGTTTAATACCGGATGCAGGCGCGAATTGGCAAACCCCGATGATACCTGACCCCCGCCCAAAATGGGGGTTTTTACCAAACCCTTGCGTTGCGATTTGCCGTTATTAACATCATAATATCCAACCTTGCCGTCCTTGCCAACAAAACGGGCATAGCTTATAGCCTTGCCCGAAACCCGAATGGTGGCCAAATAAATAATGGGTTGGGCCGAAAAACCGGTTTCGCGTTCCACGCGGTTATCCACCAAAATTTCAAATTCATCACCATTTTTCAAATCGCGTTGAAAATCTATGTCATAATTGAATAATTTGACAATTTCACGCACCATTTCCTCGGAAAGGCCAATGGCGGTTGCCGATTGATTAATATTATTCAAATAATGAAATTTATAAAATTTAATATCGGGTTTGAAATCCAATTGCCGGAAATTGGTCTTGAAATTACCCACCGAATCCAGCCGTGTTACCACAATTTCTTGGTTTTCATTCAATTTGATATTCATAATTTTAACCGATTTATCTTTTTCATTTTGATAATCAACCCGTATTTCGGCATTAATACCAATATTATCAATTGGGTAAATTTGCCCAATAGATTTTAAAATACTGGGTATTTCATTTATATCAATCCCCACCTTGAACAGGGCGGTTTCCAATTTTTCATTTTTGCGAATAGTATAAAATTCCAATGCCTGTGGTTCTTCATATACATCTTCGGGGCTATTGATAGTATTTTTGGTGGCGGGTAAGGTGTTTTTGTCGCTGGGTTTTATGGGTGAATGATAATCATCAATGCGAATTTGCCCAAACAGGCTGTTATTATTGTAATTATTATCATTTTTGCTGGAACTATGCGCCACATCTTGTTCCATAAACGGAATATTATTCAACAAGCTGGGGTTGGGGCCAAAATGAATTTTTTGCCACGAATAACCCAAAGCCAAAAAAATAATACTGCCCACAAAAAAAAATGCCGAATATTTTTTGGCCAAGCCATCAGCCTTGTCGCCCAAATCGCGAAAAGCCGGGTTTTCTATGCGGTGGTAATAATAGCTCATTTGTTTCTTTTTAAAATTCAATCTATTGCAAACTTAATGCTTTATTTTGCCACATTCTTGGTTATGGCCAAATTTTTAACAAACAGACACCAAATACATGGAAAAATACAGCATCATCGTAGCATATAGCACCATAACCATATTTTTGCAAAATGCAATTTTTTTTACATGCAATTTCCAACCAATTCAACGCCATGATAATGCAAATAGACTGATATCCACCCGCGCTTGGCTTGGCCTTTATAGTAAAAATTGCATTAAAATCTTTGAAAATCGGTAAAATGGGTGAAATCCTTGTTAAAATGCAGGTCAATGGTTGATGTTGGGCCGTGCCGTTGCTTGGCAATAATTAATTGGGCGCGGTTTTCCCATTCCTGTTTATCTTGGTTATATCGTTCCAATTCGCCTTGGTATTTATCCTCGCTTTGCCCCTCCTTTTTGATGGGTTCGCGCAAATAATATTCGTGGCGGTACAAAAACCCCACCACATCGGCATCCTGTTCAATAGAACCAGATTCGCGCAAATCGGCCAATTGGGGCCGTTTATCCTCGCGTGATTCCACCGAACGCGACAATTGTGACAGGGCAATGACCGGTATATTTAATTCCTTGGCTATCATTTTCAAACCACGGGTAATTTCTGATATTTCCTGCACGCGGTTATCACCGCGTGAATTGGCCGGCCCCTGTAATAATTGCAAATAATCAATGATAATCATATCTATACCCTTGTGTATGCGTACCGCCCTCCGCGCCCGTTGGCGAAGCGCAGTAATGGATAGGCCGGGTGTATCATCAATAAACAGGGGGGTGGCGCGAATATTTTGCCATGCATCCAAATATTTTTGAAATTCTTCGTCCTCCAAATCATTGCGCCTAATTTTATCGCCCTTGACCTGCCCGACCTGGCTTAAAACCCGCGAAGCCAATTGTTCGGACGACATTTCCAACGAAAAAAATAATACCTTACCCCCCTCCTGTGTCGATTCGCCATCATCACCGGTTTGAATGCGGAATTTGCGGGCGGCATTATAGGCAATATTGGTGGCAAAGGCGGTCTTGCCCATGGCCGGACGGCCGGCCAAGACAATCAGGTCAGATTTATGCAGGCCCCCCATCATTTCATCAATTTGGGTAAAACCGGTGGTTATACCCACCAATTTGCCGGCGCGTTTGCGGGCACTCTCAACGGCCTTGACTGCTATCTCGGCCGCCTTGCCCAGCGATAATTGCCGGTTGTCGGCTTGGCCATTTTCGGCCAAATTAAATAATTCCTGTTCGGCAATTTCTATTTGCGTATCGGCCGATTGGTAATCGTTCAAATCTATCGCAAATGCCCGGCCGGCCATGTCTTGGCCAATAATGGCCAATCGTCTTTTGCGATATAAATCTTGCAGGGTTTGGCTGTATGACACCACATTGATGATGGAAGGCACATTCAGGGCCAGTTCGTTCAAATAATTTTGCGCAATAATTGAATCATCGGGGGCAAAAAAATGCCGTAAAGATGCCGGTGTGGCAATATGGCCCTGTTCCAAAACTTGGGTTATGGCATCATAAATTTTGGCATGGTTGGGTTCGTAAAAACAATCTTTACTTAAATATTCGCTAATTTTGTCAAACAGGTCATTATGGCGCAAAATGGCCCCCAGCACTGCGGCTTCCAATTCCAAATTATGCGGGGCACTGATACTATTGGGGGTGGTGGTTTCGGTCTCGCTCATTTTTTTCTTTTTTGTTGTTTTTATATCTTTATATTAGCTATAATTTATGAATCAAGCATTTTTTGAAATTTCGTTGCATTGTGATTATTATTTTTTTATGGTGGGTTAATGGTAATGGATTATAATATTGAATCAACCCTTCCCCAACCATTGGTGGGTATAGACGAGGCCGGTCGGGGGTGCCTGGCCGGGCCGGTGGTGGTGGCCGGGGTGATGGGTTTGCACAATTTACCGCGCCTGTATTATACCCAATTGAACGATAGCAAAAAAATACCCGACTTCAAAAGACGTATTCTGGCCCAACAAATTAAGCAATATTGCCCATTTTTTATGACACAAATAGAGGCAGATATTATAGATAAAATAAATATTTTACAGGCAACTTTGACCGCCATGCAGGCGGTTTATAATCATTTTAACCCCAGATTTTTTCCTGCATTAGTTATGATAGACGGCAATAAAATTCCAGAAAATTGCCCATTGGCCCAATATTATATTGGCGGTGATGCCATTTACCCCAGCATTGCCGCGGCATCTATTTTGGCCAAAACCACCCGCGATGATATTATGATAGAATATGACCAAACATACCCCGAATATGGTTTTGCAAAGCACAAGGGTTATGGCACCGCCCAACACCGCACAGCCATACAAACCCACGGCCCCACCCCCATACACCGCACCACATTTATAAAACGGATTCAAAATATCCATTAAATTTCCATATTTTTAATCATTTTTGCCATAACAGGGTTTTATCAATATATCATCGGCTTGGTTTTCAAGCAACAGGGTTTTTGTATGCGTGGTAATACGCCAACCCGATATGGTTTGGCCCGATGAAGCCAAATGCAGTTCGGCCAATTGCAATGGCTTAGTATATTGGTAATATCCATCGCGGTAAATGGCATTTTCGGGTATATCCACCCCGGCCCCCGAACCGCGCACCATGCCATATTGAAATACCAACCCGTCCTCACCGGCCTGCCAAATCTCGTGCCATTCGGTGCGTTCAATGGAATGAACCCATGTCAATTCAAACGGCCCTAATGGCAAAAAATGCGCAATATAACCCAAATAAATACATAAAAACAATTATTTCACCAATAAATTGGGCAAATTGGGGTTAAGGGCCGGGCGCACAATGTTAAAATGATTCATATTCGGCATTTTTATCAATTCATGCCCTATATTGGTGCATAAACCGGCAAAATAGTCACTTTGGGCAATAAATTGGGGGGTTTCATTGGCCCCAACCAATATTTTTATTCCCCCTGATGGTGGGGGGGCGGTGATGGTTAATTGTTCGGCCATAACCGGGGTTAGCCCAATTTTTTCATTGCGCACCGAATGACAAACCGGCAATAAGTCATAGACTCCACCAATCAAAATATGGCGGTGGGCCGGAAATAATGCCGCCAGATAGGCCCCGGCCGAATGGCCGGCCAAAATAATATCATCGGCCCCATAACCCAATTTTTCCAAATATTGCAGGGCCAAGGTAATGTCAGATATTATATCATTTAGGGTAAATTCGGGGCAAAGGCGGTAATTGATGGCGCAATAACCATAACCGGAATCGGCCCATTGTTTGGCGGCAAAAAAGGCATATTCCTTGGACAGCATTTGCCAAAAACCACCATGAATAAAAACGCATAATTTGCCCCCGACCTTGGGTGGCCAAATATCCAAAATCTGCCGTTCATGTTCCCCATATTGTCTATTTTTTTGTATATATTGTGGATAAGTTGTGTGTAAATATTCCGAATCCGCCAGCCATTCTTGCATTATCGCACCGGCATTATCAACAAAGCGCGAGGGTGAATGGTGGGCATCCAATTCCTCTTGTTCTAAATGGCGAAAAACAACCCGTTTCATTGGAACCACGCCATACAGGACATTAAAATTTCGGTGCCATTGGGGAAATTGCGCACCCAAAATGGCAGGGTAAAGGCAAAAATATATAATGCCAACCACGGAAAAAATGCCGGTAATTTATGAAACATAACCTGATATTAATATTTTTTTTTATAAATGCAATATTTAATAAATCAATTATGTTCATGTCGTAAAAATACTAGATATTTAAAAAAATCTATGCTATTAAATGGGCAAATTTTTACGAGGGTAATATGTCAGAAATCACACTTAACGGCAAGCAAGTGCCATTCACCAATGGCGAAACCATATGGCAAGTGGCCAACCGCGTGGGCGAGGAAATACCCCATTTATGTTATTCGCCCAAACCTGATTACCGCGCCGATGGCAATTGCCGGGCCTGTATGGTGGAAATAAAGGGTGAACGCGTTTTGGCCGCCAGCTGTATACGCCCGGCGGTGGCCGGCATGGTGGTGGATACGGCAAGTGAGCGCGCCAAGAAGGCCCGCGCCGGCGTGATGGAATTATTATTGGCCGACCAACCGGCCAAGGAACAGGCCCATAACCAAGATTCGCCATTTTGGCAGTGGATATTAAAAACCGAACAAAACCAAACCAGCCGTTACCCCAAAAGTGCGGCCTGTTCAAACAGCAATTTGGCCAGTGATAATTCACACCCGGCCATGCGTGTCGCCCTTGATGCCTGTATTCAATGCAATTTATGTGTGCGGGCCTGCCGTGAAGTGCAGGTTAATGATGTATTGGGCATGGGCGGGCGCGGGTTTGATAGCCAAATTATATTTGATGTTTATGACAAAATGGGCGACTCCACTTGTGTGGCCTGCGGGGAATGCGTGCAGGCCTGCCCAACTGGGGCCTTGATGCCGGCCACCATGAATGATAATAAGGGCCAATATTTGGGCAAGGCCGATAAAATTGTTAACAGCCTGTGCCCATTTTGCGGTGTGGGTTGCCAAACCGAGGTGCATGTTAAGGATAATAAAATAGTTAAGGTAGACGGGCGCGATGGCCCGGCCAACCGCAACCGCCTGTGCGTGAAGGGCCGTTTTGGTATGGATTATGCCGCCCACCCCGGCCGTTTAACCAAACCATTAATTCGTAAAGAGGGCGTGCCCAAACGTTGGGACGATTTTGTTTCTGACCCGGCCACCCATTTTAGAGAGGCAACATGGGAAGAGGCATTGGATTTATTGGCCAAGAAATTTAAGGAAATCAAGGCCCGCGATGGGCACCGCGCCTTTGCCGGTTTTGGTTCGGCCAAGGGGTCAAACGAGGAAGCATATTTGTTTCAAAAATTGATTCGCACCGCCTTTCAAACCAATAATGTCGACCATTGCACCCGTTTATGCCACGCATCATCGGTGGCGGCATTGTTAGAGGGTATTGGTTCGGGCGCAGTCAGTGCCCCATTTACCGATGCCGAACATGCCGATGTGATTATAGTTATTGGGGCCCGCCCGACCGAAAACCACCCGGTGGCCGCGACATTTTTCAAAAATGCCGCCAAACGCGGTAAAAAATTGGTGATAATGGACCCCCGGGGCAGTGCGTTGGTGCGCCATGCGTGGAAACATTTGAAATTCAAATCAGGTACCGATGTTGCCCTGATTTCGGCCATGTTGAATGTTATAATTACCGAGGGGTTGGCCAATCAAGAATATATTGAACAATATGTAGAAAATTACGCCGGGGTGGTGGCCAAGGTCAAGGATTTCACCCCTGAGGAAATGGCCCCCATTTGTGGTATACCGGCCGAGACAATACGCGAGGTTGCCCGCCAATACGCCACCGCCAAAAACGCAATAATTTTTTGGGGCATGGGGGTTTCGCAACATGTTCATGGCACCGATAATGCCCGTGGCCTGATTCAATTGGCCACCATCACCGGCCAAATTGGTCGCCCCGGCACCGGGCTACACCCGTTGCGTGGCCAAAATAACGTGCAGGGCGCATCGGATTCGGGGTTGATTCCGATGGTATTTACCAATTATCAATCGGTGGAAAATGACGAAATTCGCCAAAGTTTTGAAAAATTATGGGGGGTGGAGTTGGATAAAAAACGCGGGTTGACCGTGGTGGAAATTATCAATGCCATATTGGATAATGAAATTAAGGCCATGTTGGTTATGGGCGAAAACCCGGCCATGTCTGACCCCGATACACACCATGCGCGCATGGCCTTGGCCAAGTTAGAATTTTTGGTGGTGCAGGAAATTTTCTTGACCGAAACCGCATTCCATGCCGATGTTATCCTGCCCGCTTCGGCCTTCCCTGAAAAATGGGGCACCTTTACCAATACCAACCGCCAAGTGCAATTGGCCCGCCCGGCCGTTGATATGCCCGGCGAAGCCCGCCAAGATTGGGTTATTTTACAGGATATTGCCAAGAAATTGGGTTTAAATTGGCATTATGGCGATATTGGCGAGGTATATGAGGAAATGCGCAATACCATGGCGAATTTTAAGGGCATATCGTGGAAACGCATGATGCGTGAGGGGGCGGTTACTTACCCCTGCCTTGATGAGGATAAGCCCGGACAACCGGTTATATTTGGCACGGGCTTTCCCACCGCCAATAAACGGGCCAAATTGGTGCCAATTGATTTACTACCCCCGAACGAGGTGCCGGATAATGAATACCCGATAATCTTAACCACCGGCCGGTTGTTAGAACATTGGCATACCGGGGCCATGACCCGTAGGGCACAGGTTTTGGATAGTATTGAACCCGAAGCAGTGGTGCATATTCACCCGCGTAAAATGGAAGAAATGGGCATTAACCAAGGCGATTTGGTGGTGGTCAGCACGCGGCGTGGTTCCATAGAGGTTAAAGCGCGAAGGGATAGAGATGTGAGTGAGAATATGATTTTCATTCCATTCTGCTTTGCCGAGGGGCCGGCCAATATGTTGACCAACCCCGCGCTTGACCCGTTTGGTAAAATACCCGAATTCAAATTATGTGCCGCAAGGTTGGAGGTGCGTCATGGCTAAAATTAGTATATTAGACAAAAAACACCCCGGCTTTAATAAGCGCAAACGCGCCGAGGGCATGAAGGGCCGGCCACTTGACGATACCGCCCGCCAGGAGGTGATGGATTTGTTGGGTAACCGCGCGGTTATTCGCGATGAATTAATTGAATATTTGCACTTGGTTCAAGATGCATTTGGCCATATTCACGCCCGCCATATTAAGGCATTGGCCGATATTATGAAATTGGCCGAGGTGGAAATTACCGAGGTTGCCAGTTTTTATGCCCATTTTGATATTATCAAGGAGGGGCAAACCCCACCACCGGCCACCACCATTCGCGTGTGTGATTCGTTATCATGTATGATGGCCGGTTGTGAATCGTTAATTACCCAATGCGAGAAGGCCAATATGGACGGGGTGAGAATAAAGCGCGCCCCCTGTATGGGCCGTTGCCATCAGGCCCCAGTGGCCGAGGTTGGCCACAACCATATACCCGAAGCCAATTTGGATAAAATTCAAACCGCATTAAAAAATAACGATACGCACCACCATCACCTGCCAGCCAAGAATTTGGCCGATTATGAAAAGGATGGTGGGTATAAATTATTACAAAATATAAAAAAGGACCCCAAGGCCTTGGCGACATTGTTAGAGGAATTAAATGCATCTAACCTGCGCGGGTTGGGCGGGGCCGGTTTCCCGACTGCCCGCAAATGGAATATTGTCAAACAATTCCCCAAACCCCGCATGATGGCGGTTAATGCCGACGAGGGCGAACCGGGCACTATTAAAGATTATTATTATTTAATGGAAAACCCCCACCAATTTTTAGAGGGCATGTTGATAGGTGCCTTTGTGGTCGAGGCCGAGGCCGTATATATATATTTGCGTGATGAATACCCCGATATTCGCGAATTATTGCAACGGGCGATTGGCGAAATTGCCAATAAATCCTTTGCCAGCCATACCAAAATTCACTTACGGCGCGGGGCCGGTGCCTATATTTGTGGCGAGGAATCGGCAATGTTGGAGTCCATAGAGGGTAAACGTGGCCTGCCACGTCACCGCCCGCCATTTGTGGCCGAGGTTGGTCTGTTTGGCCGGCCCACCTTGGTTAATAATGTTGAAACCCTGTATTGGGTGCGCACCATAGCCGATAAAGGCGGGGCGTGGTTTCAGTCGCATGGGTTAAATGGGCGCAAGGGATTGCGGTCGTTTTCGGTTTCGGGGCGGGTGAAAAACCCCGGGGTCAAATTGGCCCCGGCCGGCATTAATATTCGCCAATTGATTGACGATTATTGTGGCGGTATGGCCGATGGGCATCAATTTACCGGTTATTTGCCCGGTGGGGCATCGGGCGGTATTTTGCCGGCCAGCATGGACGATATTCCACTTGATTTTGATACATTACAGGCGCATGGGTGCTTTATTGGTTCGGCCGCCGTGGTGGTATTATCGCAACACGATAATATGAAGGAAGTGGCCCTGAATTTAATGAAATTTTTCAAGGACGAATCCTGTGGCCAATGCACCCCATGCCGGGTGGGCACCGAAAAGGCCGTGTTATTAATGCAGGAAAAACAATGGAATAAATCGTTATTATTGGAATTATCACAGGTGATGGTTGATGCATCAATTTGTGGTTTGGGCCAGGCCGCCCCCAACCCATTATTATCGGTTATCAAGCATTTCGGTGCTTGATTTTTTGAATTTTATTGCATATTTTTATAAATCATGTATAATGGAGTTGAAAAAGAGATAAAAATGAACGATAATAGAATAAACGAAGCCCCCAAATATTTGCATTTTGCCATACCTGAATTTAATATGGAGAAATGCAAGGCAGCGATTATATTGGCCATAAAAAACAGCAATAATAAACCCGAAAAATTGGGCAAAATTCGCCTGCACAAAATATTATGGTTTGCTGAATATTTATCGTTATACCAAACCAGAAAATTATTATTTGGTGGAACATTTGTTAAACGGGCATTTGGGCCATATTTGCAACAATTTAATGATACGATTCAAATATTAGAACAGGAGGGTTATATATCGCACGTGGCCAAAACAAGGGGCGATTTTGAAATTTTATTTGAAAAACTTTCTGAACAAACGCAAAAAATATTTATTAACCAATTTTATTTAACCGATAAAGTGGATTATAATGATAACGTATTAAGCAATGATGAAAAGAGGATGATTGCCGGCCTAACGCAACATATTGGCAATATGGGGGTTGAAGAGATAAGCGAGTTAACCCATAATATCCATTGGCAAATGGCCGAAGAGAATGAATGGCTCCCAGCTGAATTGGCCGGAGAGAGTATTGAAATTACTAAGGATGATTATAAATTTGACATAGACGAAAGCGAACTTTGATGCCTGCTCCATTATATTTGGGAAGTGATAAAATAGAGGGCTGGACCATTGAATTGTCTGATGATAAAGATTTAAGACAGAGATGCTTTGATGATGTAAATTTTGAATCTAGGATAATAAAAATTATGTCCGTTTTTCTTAAAAAATATGGCGACAAATTCACCGAAAAAAGTTTGGAAAAAACAAGGAAAGATACATGTGGTGTTGCCACATTGACATATAAAATAGTTGAATTGCACCCCAATAAAAGAATGATGCTGATAAATGTTGAATAAAATTCTACTATACTGGTATCACTAAATATGTTTATACTGGAAACACTAAATAAGTTTAAAATTAATACCTTTACAAACCTATTTTGGGAAAAGGGGGGTGAAAATTTGCTCTGTGCCCCTCATTTATTCTTGCCCAACCGCATTTTCACCATGACCACTTGTGCATGGCTTCGCCCCCAAAAATTGGAAGTGTAATGAAAAACAAGCAGAAAAATTATTCATTGATTTGCCCCCAAAAAAAAATTACGCAAATCGGGGCTTGTTTTTATCCATTTTCATAAATGAAAATGGCATTTGATAGTTTGAAAGGAAAAACCCGAAATATTGAATTTTTATCAAAACATGTCCGTTTTGCAACGCAAAACAATCACTTTAAGTGCTTTCATGTTTTGCCTTTCAAATCCGAAGCGCCCATTAAATGAATTAAGCGTAGGTAATCCAGCCAATATATTTAAAATTAATAGGTATTAATTTTAATCATATTGGGTATTTTAAGTGTATAATAAAAATGACCGAAATAAAACTGGGAACAACAATAAAAAAATTGCCATTCCCAGTATGAATTTACGAATAAAGAAATTATATTAATCCTTGTGGGCCTTAATATCCTCGGGGTTTATATCCACCGTGCCATCATCATTTTGTTTGGGTTGGTTGGCCTGTTCTTGTTTATAAACGGCCTCGCCCAATTTCATTGATGCCTCCATCAATGCATCAGTTCCGGCCTTTATTTCTTCAACGCTGGCGGTATCCTTGGCCAAAATTTCCTGCAATGACTTCACTGCGGCCTCGGCCGGTTCAATAATCTCGCTCGGCAATTTTTCCTTCCATTCCTTGATGGTTTTCTCGGTTGAATGGGCCAGTGATTCGCCCCCATTACGGGCCTCCACCAATTCGCGTTTTTTCTTATCGGCTTCGGCATTGCGTTCGGCATCCTCCATCATTTGCTTAATGGCGGCATCGTCTAACCCGCCTGATGCCTGAATGCGTATTTGTTGTTCCTTGCCGGTGGCTTTATCCTTGGCGGTAACATGCACAATACCATTGGCATCAATATCAAACGAAACCTCAATTTGGGGCACACCGCGCGGGGCCGGGGCAATGCCCTCCAAATTAAATTCGCCCAATACTTTATTATCGGCGGCCATTTCGCGTTCGCCCTGAAAAACCTTGATGGTAACCGCGGTTTGCCCATCGGCGGCCGTCGAAAATACCTGTGATTTTTTGGTGGGTATGGTGGTATTGCGGTCAATCAAGCGGGTAAATACCCCACCCAATGTTTCAATACCCAATGACAGGGGGGTAACATCCAATAACAGAACGTCTTTAACCTCACCGGTTAACACACCGCCCTGCACGGCCGCACCAATCGCCACCACTTCATCGGGGTTCACCCCGCGGTGGGGTTCCTTGCCAAAGAATTTTTCCACTGTTTCAATGACCTTGGGCATACGGGTCATACCGCCCACCAAAATGACTTCATCAATTTGCGAAGCTTTAACCCCGGCATCCTTTAAGGCCAATTCACAGGGTTTAATGCAACGTTGAATCAAATCATCAACCAATTGTTCCAATTTGGGGCGGGTGATTTTGACATTCAAATGTTTCGGGCCGGTGGCATCAGCGGTAATAAAGGGCAAATTCACATCGGTGCTTTGGGCCGATGATAATTCAATTTTGGCCTTCTCGGCCGCTTCCTTTAACCTTTGCAGGGCCAATTTATCCTTGCGCAGGTCTAACCCGCCATTATCCTTCATAAATTCATCGGCCAAGAAATTAATGACCGCTTGGTCAAAATCCTCACCACCCAAGAATGTATCGCCATTGGTTGATTTGACTTCAAACACCCCATCGCCAATTTCTAAAATACTTACGTCAAATGTGCCACCACCCAAGTCAAAAACGGCAATGATACCGGCACCCTTTTTTTCCATACCGTAAGCAAGGGCGGCGGCGGTGGGTTCGTTGATTATCCGCAAAACCTCCAAACCGGCAATTTTACCGGCATCCTTGGTTGCTTGGCGTTGTGAATCGTTAAAATAAGCCGGCACGGTAATAACCGCTTGGGTTACCGTTTCGCCCAAATAACTTTCGGCTGTTTCCTTCATTTTTTGCAAAACCATGGCCGAAACCTGTGATGGGGCTAATTTTTGATTGGCCGCCTCAACCCATGCATCGCCATTATCGGCCTTAATAATTTTAAATGGGGCGTGTTTGATTTCTTTTTTAACTTCTTTATCCTCAAAACGCCGGCCAATCAGCCGTTTTACCGCATATAAAGTATTTTCGGGGTTGGTGACTGCCTGGCGTTTGGCCGGTTCGCCCACCAATTTTTCCCCATCATTGGCAAAGGCGACAATGGACGGGGTCGTGCGCCGGCCCTCGGCATTTTCAATAACTTTCCAATTTTTTCCTTCCATGACCGCCACGCAACTATTGGTGGTTCCTAAGTCAATTCCGATAACTTTTCCCATAATAAACCTCTTATTGTTGTTTCCTAAACCCTGATATAAGTATGTTTATAATTATTGCAAGGGAGATTGTGTAATTTTTTAAAATATTTGACTCAAAATACCAGATAATGAGAAAATTAATACCTTTGATTTTCTCATTATCTGCTGGATTTTGAGTATGTTGGGCTTTTTAATGCCAATTTCAATTTCTTGAAATTGGATAAAAACATGAACAAATTCATGTTTTTCATTAAAAAGGGCGAAGCCATGCACAAGTGGGTATGGTGAAAATGGTGGTTGCGCCCTAAAATAATAAAGCGCAGAGCAGATTTTCACCCCCCTTTTAGCTGAATTGGTTTGTAATGGTTTGCTTTTTCTCATTCTTTAGTGTTCGCAGTATTGACAAAAAAATGTTATTATTATATGAAATACAACATGAAAAAGAAATTCAAAAAAATATTGGTAACCGGTGCCGATGGCTTTATTGGTTCGCATTTATGCGAATATTTAACCCATCAGGGATATGACATTAAGGCATTCACCCTGTATAATAGTTTTGGCACCAATGGCTGGTTAGATACTACTGGGCTTGATTGCGAGATTGTGCGGGCCGATGTGCGCGATAGTTTTGCGGTCAAAAAAGCCATGCAGGGGTGCGATGCTGTGTGCCATCTGGCGGCCCTGATTGCCATACCCTATTCCTACGATGCCCCGCATTCTTATATTGAAACCAATATTAATGGCACACTTAATATTGTGGAGGCCGCCCGCGATTTGGGGGTGGAACGGGTGGTTGTAACCTCCACCAGCGAGGTTTACGGCACCGCCCTGTATGTGCCAATCGATGAGAATCACCCATTACAGGGGCAATCGCCCTATTCGGCCACCAAAATTGGGGCGGATTCCTTGGCTTTATCCTTTCATAAATCGTTTGGCACACCGGTTAGCGTGCTTCGCCCCTTTAATACATTTGGCCCGCGCCAATCATTGCGGGCGGTTATACCCAGCGTGATATGTCAGGGCGTGCGTGGCAAAATGCGCGGTGAAAAAACCATTATGTTAAATATTGGCGATACCAGCCCAACCCGTGATTTTTCTTATTGCATTGACACGGCCAGTGGGTTTTTGGCTTGTTTATTGTCCGATAAGGCAATTGGTGAAACCATCAATTTGGGTTCGGGTTTTGAAATTTCGGTGGGCGATACCATTAATTTGATTGGCCAACAATTGGGCGTGGAATTTCAATTGTCCACCGACCAACAACGGCTCCGCCCCCAAAATAGCGAGGTTTTTCGCCTGTTTGCCGATAATAAAAAGGCCTTGGAATATATGCAATGGCAACCGCAATATGCCGGTTTGGCCGGTTTTGCCCGCGCCATCGCCCCCACCATTGAATGGTTCAGCAACCCCGATAATTTGCGCCATTACCCCAAGGATTCATATGTTAAATGACACCAACATATTAAGTATGGATATCGCCAACCGCACCCGTTTGGCCATAAAACGCATTGACGATGTGGTGGGTTTGCATGAACCATTTTTTATGGGTAACGAAAAAACATACTTAAACCAATGTATTGACGAGGGATTTGTTTCTTATTTGGGGCGGTTTGTGGGCGAATTTGAAAAAAAAATATGCCATGCCATGCAATGCAAATATGCGGTGGCGGTCAGCAATGGTACGGTGGCTCTGCAAATGGCCTGTTTGGCCGCCGGGGTTAAACCGAATGACGAAATATTAATGCCAACTATGTCTTTTATTGCCAGTGCCAATGCGGTTAGCCATGTTGGGGCCATACCCCATTTTATAGATAGCGAACCCGATAATTTGGGCATTGACCCGCAAAAATTACGGCAATATTTGAAAAAAATATATGTGCATGGCAAAAACAAACAAACCGGCCGCAATATATCAGCCATTATGCCGGTGCATATTTGGGGTTGCCCCAGCAAAATGACCGAAATTTGTGCCGTGGCCGAGGAATTTAACCTGCCCATCATTGAGGATTCGGCCGAGGCCATTGGTGCACGTTTGGACAGGGAATATTGTGGTTCATTTGGCAAAGTCAGTGCCCTAAGCTTTAATGGCAATAAAATTATAACCACCGGTGGTGGGGGGGCGGTTATAACCAATGATGAAAAAATTTACAATTGGGTGCGCCATATTACCACCACCGCCAAATTACCCCATAAATGGCATTTTATTCATGACAAAATTGGTTATAATCACCGAATGCCGAATATTAATGCGGCCATGGGTGTGGCCCAGATGGAAAATTTGTCTTTATATTTGATTCGCAAACAAAATTTGTTTGCATCATATAAATTAAAATTTGCCGAATTTCAATATGGGCGGATTTTTGAACCACCGGCTGATTGTTATTCGAATCATTGGTTGATTGGATTGATATTGCATAATTATTACCCATTGGACGATATTTTCCATCAATTGGACGAAATGGGCATCAAGGCCCGCCCGTTATGGGGCCTGTTGCATCAACAGGAACCATATAAAAACCACCCGCGTTGCGATGATTTATCCTGTGCTATTGATTTATCCAAACGGGTCATTAATTTGCCATCTTCGGTATTTTTGGGCACATAAAATGGCATTATTTTCCCGCCAATTCCATGAAAAATGGGCGGTTTTTCGCCAAAAAAAGTTAAGTTATTATAGTTTATGGGGCCTGTGCCTGTTATTTTTTCTTTCCTTATTTGCCGAATTTTTGGCCAATGACAAACCATTATTGGTTTATTTTAAGGGCCGTATTTTTGTGCCTATCATGTTCGAGGTCAGCGAGGCCGAATATGGCGGGGAGTTTACCACCCGGGCCGATTACACCGACCCCTATATTCAACAATTAATCAATGCAAATGGCTTTATGATAAACCCACCCATTGGTTACCATTACCGCACACTGGCCCGCGATATTGCCGTGGCCCCCAGCCCCCCCGATAGCAACCATTGGTTGGGCACCGATGACGAAGCCGGTGATGTTTTGGCCCGCATATTATATGGTTTTCGTTTAAGTATGGTTTTTGGCTTAATTTTATCGGTTATCAGCACCATTATAGGGGTATTGGTTGGGGTATGTTGCGGGTATTATGGTGGCCGGTTGGATTTATTAACCGGGCGTTTTTTGGAAATTTGGGGCGGTATGCCAGTGATGTTTTTATTGATAATTTTATCCAGCTTTATTGCCCCCAGTTTTTTTAGCCTGCTCTCCTTAATGATATTATTCAGCTGGACGGCCATGGTGGGTTATGTGCGGGCCGAATCGTTAAAACAAAGGCAATTGGATTATATTAAGGCCGCCAAGGCCATGGGTTTGACCGATAGAATTATTATTACCCGCCATTTATTGCCCAACAGCCTGAATGCGGCCATTGCCACCCTGCCCTTCATTGTTGCCGGTTCTATTACCGCCCTGACCGCCCTTGATTTTATTGGCTTTGGCCTGCCCCCGGGCAATCCATCTTTGGGGGCATTATTGAAACAGGGCAAGGAAAATCTTCATGCCCCGTGGTTGGGTTTAAGCGGTTTTATGGTGATAGGCTTAACTCTGGCCATGTTAATAACAATAGGCGAGGGGTTGCGTGATGCGCTAGATGTGCGCCGCAAAATTTAATTTTTAACCCGTTTGGCCTTTTCGCGTTCGTTAGATGTCAAATACATTTTACGCAAACGCAGGCATTTGGGGGTAATTTCCACCAATTCGTCATCGTTAATATAGCTCATTAATTCCTCTAATGGCAATTTGCGTGGGGGTTCCAAAATAATATTTTCATCCTTGCCGGCGGCGCGCACATTGGTTAATTGCTTGCCCTTTAACAGGTTAATTTCCAAATCATTATCGCGGTTATGTTCGCCAACCACCATACCTTCGTAGATGCGTTCACCGGGGGAAACAAAGAAAAATCCGCGGTCTTGCAGGTTAAACAACGCGTAAGCAACTGCCTCACCCAAACCATTAGAAATCAAGGCCCCGTTGCGCCGTTCGCCCAAATCGCCCTTATATTCGTCATATCCTTGGAATAACCGGTTTAACAGGCCGGTGCCCCGGGTATCCGACAAAAATTGGTTTTGAAAACCAATCAGGGCGCGCGATGGCCCGTAAAAAATCATGCGGGTTCGGCCCTTGCCACTTTGGCGCATATCCGACATAATACATTTGCGTTGCGATAATTTATCAACCACCACGCCACTATATTCCTCATCACAATCAATAATTACTTCCTCATAAGGTTCCAATTTTTGGCCATTTTCACCGGTTTGTATAATCACCCGGGGGCGCGAAATCGATAATTCAAACCCTTCCCTACGCATGGTTTCAAACAAAATACCCAATTGCAATTCGCCCCGGCCGGCAATTTCAAACGATTCCTTATTGGCATGTTCGGTAAATTTGATGGCAATATTGCGTTCGGCCTCTAAGGTTAGGCGGTCGCGAATCATGGTTGATGTTAATTTTTTGCCCTCGGTTCCGGCCAAGGGTGAATTATTGACGCTGACGGTAACCGCCATGGTCGGGGGGGCCAATTTCGGGCTGGGCAAGGATTGCTGAACCGCCAAATCAACCAAGCTATCCGACACGGTGGCATTGGTCATACCGGCCAAACAGACAATATCACCGGCACCGGCGGTGGGCACCGGAGTGCGGTCCAAACCCTGAAACGACAATATGCGGGTTACCCGAAATTGTTCCACCAATTTATTATCCAAATTTATGGCCTTTATCATGGTGTTAACTTTTATAGAACCGCTCATAATTTTGCCGGTTAACACCCGGCCCAAATAATTGTCGCGTTCCAAAATGGTTGCCAACATGGTGAATTCTTTGGTGTCATTTATTTTGGGGGCGGGAATATGTTCAATGATAAAATTCATTAAACCCGATAAATCGGTTTGCGGTTCGTCCAAATCGCGCACGGCCCAACCATTACGGCCCGATGCATAAAATACCGGAAAATCGCATTGTTCATCGGTGGCATCCATGGCCAAAAATAAATCAAATATTTCGTTTAATACTTCCTTGGGGCGGGCATCCGACCTATCAATTTTGTTAATAATAACAATCGGTTTCATACCCAATTTTAATGCCTTGCCCAGCACAAATTTGGTTTGGGGCAGGCACCCCTCGGCACTATCCACCAATAATAACACCCCGTCCGCCATATGCAGAACCCGTTCAACCTCGCCACCAAAATCGGCATGGCCGGGGGTGTCAATAATATTCACCTTATAATCATTCCATAAAATGGATGTGCATTTGGCCAATATGGTGATGCCGCGTTCGCGTTCCAAATCGTTGGAATCCATGGCCCGTTCGGCAACCTGTTGGTTTTCGCGAAAAGTGCCCGATTGTTGCAATATGGCATCAAGAAGTGTGGTTTTTCCATGGTCAACATGGGCGATAATTGCTAAATTACGAATTTCTGTCATGCCCGCCTGTTAGCCGATAAATTTGCAAATGTCAAAATATATCTTTTGTTTGCCATGTTTGCATTGAAATTAATATGAATATATTATTCCATAACCATTTGTAGGGCGCAATCAACCGCCCATATTTCATTTTCATAACATAATAACGGGTTTATATCCAACGATTCAATTTTATGGTGATGGTCATTGGCAAATTTGGCCAAATTTTCCATAATATCCAATATTTTTTCAATATTAACCGCCCCGCGTTGGCGATAACCCTGTAATATGGGCCATATTTTGCATTTTTGCAGGGCCAATAAAAATTCATCACGGCCGGCCGGCAATAAAATTATTTGTGTGTCATGGCGCAATTCGGTTAATATTCCGCCCTCGCCCACCAACATCGCCAATCCAAATTGTTCATCGCGTGTTATACCCAGCAATAATTCCAATAATGGGGGTTGCAACATTTTTTCCACCAAGACATTGGGGTTTATGGCTTGGCAATGGGTGAATGCCCTTAAAAATTCGCTATCATTATGTATATTCAAAATTACCCCACCGGCCTCGGTTTTATGGGCCAACCCCTCGGCCTTCACCACCACCGGGTATGCGATGGTGCGTTCATTAGGTTGATTAATAATTTGCGATGGCACAAATGGCATAGCATATTGCCCCAAAATTTGGCGGGCAATGGGGGTGGGTAATAATTTGGTCGGCCCCACCAACCGGCTGGGTTGGATAAAATTATAATTGGCCTTATTATAATTGACCTTGTGCCTTTGGCACATTTTTATCACCCGCAGGCAGGTTTCAAAGCCCGATAAAAATAACAAATTGGGGTATTTTTGGCATGTTTTTTCGTTAGGCATGGTTTCGGCCATGCTCGACAAAACTATCGCCCGTTTTTGGGTGGCTTTGGCGGCGCGGTCAAATGCCTGTAAGGATGCATGCCAAGCCCACGGGTTCATGGATTCGCGGTTGGGCATATCCAAAATTAATATGCCTATCTGCGCGTCTGATTCCATGGCGAATGTAAAATTTTCGGTTAATTTTTCCTCGTCCCCCCAAATATAAGTATGGTAATCAAACGGGTTGTTCAACGCCACCTTATCACCATGCAATTGGCCCAATTTGGCCAAAGATTCCGCGGTGAATGGCGGGAAGTTAATCTGATATTTATCGGCCAAATCGGCCATTAAGCCGGCCTCGCCCCCGGAACAACTGAACGAAACACAATTTATCTCATCTACCATGCCACCATGCAATAAAAATTGGCACGCATCCAAAAATTCGGGCACATCGCTGGCCAATGGCACATTTATGCGTTGCAAAAATGCGCGGGTCATCGCCCCCGAACCGGCCATGGATGCCGTATGTGATTGGGCCAAAAATGCCCCCTTTTCTGACAGGCCGGTTTTTAAAATCACACATTCCTTGTTATGTTGGCGTAAAAATGCAACGGCACTGGCAAATTCGGCCACCGAACCCAAGGTTTCGGCATGAATCCCTATTACTTTAACTGCGGAATCAACGGCCATCGCCCGCATTAACATTGGCAAATTCACCAAGGCCTGATTACCCAAGGTTAGGGTCATCACAATCGGCAAATTACGCCTTTGCATGGTAAAATTAAAGGCTATATTGCCACTTTGGGTAATAATTGCCACCCCATTTTCAACCGGTTTTAGCCCATGCAAATCGGGCCACAAAACCGCCTTGGCCCGCATATTAATTAAGCCATAACAATTGGGGCCCAATATCGGCATATTGCCGGCCGCCTTGATTAATCGTTCTTGGCGGGCGATACCTTCTCCCCCCACCTCGGCAAAGCCGGCAGCAAAGATAACCGCACCGCCACAGCCATTTTGCGCCAAATATTCCACTGTAGAAATGGTTTTTTCATGGTTTAGGGCAATGAAGGCTGCATCGGGCATTTTGGGCAAATCACGAATATCGGCATAACATTTGATGCCGTGCATATCGGTGCGGTGGGCATTTACCGGGTAAATTTCACCATCAAAACCGGCCAATTGGCATTGGCGTACCACTTCGGCCGCCCAATTGCCCCCAATAACGGCAACCGATAAAGGATTAAATAAGCGATAAAAATCCATATAAACCCCCAACCATTAACGATACAAATTAATTGCCAATTGGTATAATTCGTTTATAGTGTTCAGAGCCGATGATACCGATTGATAACTGCGCTGTTGGCTTAATAAATCGGTAAATTGGGTGGTTAAATCCACATTGGAATTTTCAATATTGGCCGGTTTTATATTGATAGTGGTCGACTTTGCCGGGTCAATCAGGCGGTATTTACCGGTTAAGTTAGAAAAACCAAAATGGGTATTGGTAACCGCTATCAAGGCAGATGAATTTTGCACATTAACAATACCTAATTTGCCAAAGGGTATTTCTTGGCCCGAATCATAATTGGCTATTAATTCGCCCAGCTTGTTAAAATATACGGTTTTAAGCGAACTATCCTGAAAGCCATCAGCATTAAAATAGACTGTATCATCACTGCTAACAAATTCATTGACATCAAACATTCCCAATAATACCGATTGATTCAATTCAAGGGCGGGTTTTGTGCTGTCAGGGTTCCATTGAACTTGTAAATTGAATGTTTTAGGGTCCAATATTTTGCCGGTATTGTCAAATGTAATAATTTGGTCGGCCGAAGTTACCGTGCCATTTGGCGTTGAATAATTCAGGCTCCATTTATGCTCGTCTATTTTGCTGGCCACCACATTAATGGTTTGCTTATAATCACTGGCGGCCAATTCATCGGCCCGGCGGGTGGAAATCGCCCCGTCAAAAATATTAAAACTAAATCGTTGAACAGCTTCGGGGTCCCCCACCTGTGCTGTTGGGTTTAATATAAAACGCACATCAACATTCTTGGTGGCCAATGCCGCGCGTTGAATCGAATCATTTTGCAAAATAATTGGTTTCAAATCACCCAATGTTTGGGCATCTTTAAATTTTCGGTTTTCCAAATCATATTGGTAACCCAATACATAATTGCCCCCCAAATCAACCAATGCGGTCACTTCATCACCATTGGCATTTAAAACCTGTTTGCGGGCAAACGAACCAGCATCGGTTAATTGATAATTTTCCTGGGTGGTGTCATTGTCAATTACATTATCGCGTTCGGTTTGGGTTACAAAAAATGCCTCACCATTTAATGCAACATCCAATGGCGAATCGGTCTGTTGCAATGTTCCTTCTTGCGTATTGCTGAAACGCGGTGTGGGTTCGGCCCCGGCCAAGCCACGCGATGATATAATTTTGTTAAATGAACTGCTCTTGCTTAATACTTCTTGAAACCGGACATCAACCCGTTTGTAACCCACTGTGCCAATATTGGCAATATTACGCGAATATGCCTCAATGGCGGTGGTTTGATTACGTAATGAATCAGATAAAAGGGCGAATGAACTATATGCAGGCATGACATTAAAAAAATGCAATAATCATGCCAACAAAATAAATAATACCATGTAAATACATGCGTTGTACTTGATAAATAGGTATACTCAAAATATCCAATATATTTAAAATTAATGCCTATTAATTTTAAATCCTTTCGGTGATACCAGTATATTATTTATACGCCCATTCGGCAGTTTTGGCAAAACCGCCCAATGGGTATAAATGAAACCCTGATATATTAGGTTGTTTGTCCAAATTATCTATTATTTCGTGGCATAATTTGGTGGGTTCCTGAACCATTAATAATTTGGTAATATTGGCCGCCTGTTTGCGGATAACCGCCGCCGATGCCCCAATACCACAATGTTGAATATGCATCATCAGGGTTTTTATGGTGGCGAGGCCGGGAATACCGACCCGAAGGGGCATGGTAATACCATTATTGCGCAGTTCACTGGCAAATTGAAATACCGGCTTGGCGGTAAAACAAAATTGGGTGGTAATTTCCAGCTGAATTTTGGTGCGTTCCATAAATTGTTGTTTATATTGCAATGCCTTCCAATGCTCTTCTATGGGGAAATCGGGCGAACCCTCGGGGTGGCCGGCCACAAAAATATGTTTCATGCCCAATTGTTCAAACAGGCCGGTTTCCAAAATTTGTTGGGTGGAATGAAAATCGCCCAAAGGTTTATCAACCCCACCACCAATCAATAAACATTGGCTTATATCGGCCTTGGCCTTTAATTGATTCAGGGAATTGACCAAAAATTCGCGGTTGGGAATGGAACGGGCGGCCAGATGGGGCAGGGGAACCATACCCTCGGCCCGCAGGCGAATAGCGGTTTGAATGGTTTCGTTAATGTCTGAACCGGGCAAAAATGTAATAAATACCCGCGAACCGGTCGGCAAAAATGCCCTAAAATCCTCAATTTTTTCGGCCTGTTTGGGGGTTACTTCAATGGTTGATTGGCTTATATATTGTTTGTATGTATCCATTTTAACTTCCTTTTGGTTTATTTTATTGTATTATGGCATTAATACCATAATATTAACGACAAAAAAAGTGAATTTCAAAATTATTTTAAACATATTTAGTAATACCAGTATATTTGGTATTTTTAGTAAGCTATCATCACTAAAAAAACTTGACAATGGTTTTATTGCAATTTATATGGCTAGCATATAATATAATTACAACACCAACCATAGGAAATACCATGAAAGCAGGCATTCACCCCGATTATCACGAAATAACAATAGAAACCACCAATGGCACCCGTTATAAAACCCATTCAACGTACGGCAAGCCCGGAGATGTTATGAAATTAGAAATTGACCCTGACACCCACGCCGCCTGGACCGGTGGCACACAAAAGGTGATGGAGGGGGGCCAAGTTGCCCGCTTTACCCGCCGTTTTGCTGGTTTTGGCGTAAAATAATTCTTTTAATTTAAGAAAATTTTATTACGTCAGGGCAGGTATATTCCATGAATGCGCAATATAATATACGGCTTTGGCATGATGCATTGATTCCCGGGGCCGAATTGGAAATTACCACCCCCGGGGCCAGCCGAATTTTATTTATGCTTGATGGTAATGCCACCATTAATGGGGCCGAACTGCCGGCCGGCAAGGCCATTATGGTGCATGGCTTAACCCAAATATTTAGCAATTTTAAACCGGCAACCATTATTCGCTACGAATTATTAGAGGATTTGGGCGATAAACCCCACATAATTTCCAATGGTGCCACCAATACCGAAATGGCCCATTGGCAATGGGTTTTACCGGCTGAATATAATATGGTGCAATTGGATATTGTAACCATGCTCAACCACCAATATAATGAAAGTGATTCGCCCAACGCCCGCCATCTTTATATTTACGAGGGGGCTGGCCATTGCAATGGTGAACCATTCAAATCGCCCCTGTTTGTCAATTTGCAAGGTGATTCGCTGGCGATTAAACCACAGGCACACCGCCAATTATGGGCTTTTTTGTTACAAATTTCCGATGATTATTCCAAACAACCAATTATTAGCGACAAAATCGCCCGCATCAATTTATTAACCACCCGCATGGAATTGCTATGATATATACCCATCAATTATCGCCCATAGCCCTTGATTTGGGTTTTTTTGCGGTGCGTTGGTATGGCATAGCCTATATTTTGGGTTTTATTTTGGCCAGTTTTTGGGTGCAATATATTGATAAACGCCACCATTTTTCCAAAAAAATATGGGACGATTTTATGGTATGGGCGATAATAGGCGTGGTGATAGGTGGCCGTTTGGGCCATGTATTATTATATTACCCGGCCTATTATTTGGCCAACCCGTTGGAGATATTAGAAGTCTGGCAGGGCGGTATGGCCTTTCATGGTGGGTTATTGGGGGTTATTATCAGTGGCATAATTTTCATAAAATATAAAAAATTAAACGGCCTGTTATTTGCTGATTATTTGGCCAAATCGGCCCCGATTGGCCTGTTTTTTGGCCGTATAGCCAATTTTATTAATGGCGAGTTGGTCGGCAACCCCACCGGTGGTGATTGGGGGGTTATTTTCCCCAAAATTGACGATATACCCCGCCACCCCAGCCAATTATACGAAGCATTGGGCGAGGGGCTTTTTTTGTTTATATTTATCAATATTATCGCCCGCCGAGCCCCCATCGGCATAGCCACCGGCCTGTTTTTATTGGGTTATGGGGTCCTGCGTTCGGCCATAGAACTCACCCGTGCCGAGGAAATACTCCTTAACCTGCCCATAACTTACGGACAAATATTAAATATTCCCCTCATTTTGGGCGGTCTTTTAATTCTTATTTATGCCTATATTAATGGGCTTTATTCCAAAAAAATATAATTGACTTTATGGATATTCATATTTATATTGCCGGTCAAGAAGAGGTGCTAACAAAATGCAAATAAATTTAAAAACCCTGTTAATTTGGGGGGCGGTTATAATCAGTATGATAACTCTTTATAACATGGTGGGTTCGGGCAAATTGGCCACCGATTCCAATATTATTGATTATTCCGAATTCACCCGTCAGGTGAATAATAATAATGTCAATAATGTTTCCATTAATGGCCGGCATATTATGGGCAATTACAAATCGGGGCAGAATTTTCGCACCTACGCCCCTGATAACGACCCAAGCCTTATACCCAATTTAACCAATAATAATGTGGCAATTAAGGTTGTGCCCCCTGAGGAAAATACCACCTCCATATTTGGTATATTCCTGCAATGGTTTCCGATGTTGTTATTTGTCGCCATCTGGATTTTCTTTATGCGCCAGATGAATGGCGGGGGCAAGGGCGGGGTTATGGGCTTTGGTAAGTCCAAGGCCAAATTATTAACCGAACATCAGGGCAAGATAACCTTTGCCGATGTGGCCGGTATTGAGGAAGCCAAACAAGAATTATATGAAATTGTAGAATTTTTGAAACAACCGCAAAAATATACTTCTTTGGGTGGCAAAATACCCAAGGGTGTGTTGTTAATGGGCCCCCCGGGCACCGGTAAAACCCTGATAGCGCGCGCTGTGGCCGGCGAGGCCAACGTGCCATTTTTCAGTATATCCGGTTCTGATTTTGTGGAAATGTTTGTCGGGGTTGGGGCTTCACGCGTGCGTGATATGTTTGAACAGGGCAAAAAAAATGCCCCCTGTATTATATTTATTGACGAAATTGACGCAGTTGGCCGGCACCGCGGTTCAGGCATGGGCGGGGGTAATGATGAACGGGAACAAACATTAAACCAAATTTTGGTGGAAATGGACGGGTTTGAATCGAACGAGGGGGTGATAATTGTTGCCGCCACGAACCGCCCTGATGTGTTGGATAATGCCCTGCTTCGCCCCGGCCGTTTTGACCGGCAAATTGTGGTGCCCAACCCCGATATTAAGGGGCGCGAGGCGATTTTACAGGTGCATAGCAAAGGCAAACCCATGGCCCCCGATATTGATTTGGCGGTTATTGCCCGCGGCACACCGGGGTTTTCTGGGGCCGAATTGGCCAATTTGCTGAACGAGGCCGCCCTGCTGGCGGTGCGCCGTAACCGCAAATTAATCACCATGCGCGAGATGGAGGATGCCAAGGATAAGGTAATGATGGGGTCGGAACGCCGTTCCATGGTGATGAGCGAGCAGGAGAAAAAACTGACCGCCTATCACGAGGCCGGCCATGCGGTGGTGATGTTACATGCCAAGGGCCACGAACCATTGCATAAGGTAACTATTATACCGCGTGGTCGGGCACTGGGGGTTACTTTTGCCCTGCCCGAACGCGACCGGCTTTCCATGTCCTATACCGAATTAAAGGCCCAATTGGCCAGCTTATTTGGCGGGCGGGTGGCCGAGGAAATGATTTTTGGCAAGGAAAATATCACCACCGGTGCATCCAATGATATTCAACAGGCCACCAAATTGGCCCGCAGAATGGTAACCGAATTTGGTTTTTCCGATGAATTGGGCCCCCTGCGTTATAACGAAACTGACGAGGATTTATTCACCGGATATGGGTCTAAATCGGCCAAAAGCCTGTCGGATTCCACCACCAATATTATTGACAAGGAAATTCGCAAATTGGTGGAGGGCGGAGAAAGCGAAGCCAGACGTATATTGGATACATATAAAAATGAGTTGGAGGCGATAGCCCAAGGATTATTGGAATTTGAAACCTTAAACCGCGCCGATATTGACAAATTATTGCGTGGCGAGCGAATCAACCCCAACCAACCGCAAAACCCACAGGCCAAATCCAGCACCATACCCGGTCAGGAAAGTGATGGGGCGGGTATGAATCCGCAGGCTTAAATGGCTGGGCCGGACAACCATGCCAGTGGTTCGTGCCTGTGTGGGGCAATTACCTTCACCACCCATCAACCATTTCATGATACAAGCACCTGCCATTGCCGGCAATGCCAAAAATCCAGCGGGTATTATTGGGCGGCCGGCACTATCTTTGCCAAGGATATGCAGATACGTGACCCCAAAAAATATTTGAAATGGTTTCAATCATCGCATTTTGCCAAGCGCGGTTTTTGTGGCCATTGTGGGTCATTTTTATTTTGGGCTGATTTGGTGGGTGAGATAATAGATATTTCACTTGGTGCATTAGATTCTTACCCACCCGACATGAAAATACAATATCATATTTGGTTGGAATCTAAGCCCAATTATTATGAAATCAACGATGATTTACCCAAATACCCCCAAAATGAACCAAATCATAAAGGGTGAATTTTACAGCCCTTGGCCGTTTAAAAATGGCAAATTAAGCCCCTGTTGTTTGGCGCATTCAATGGCAATATCATAACCGGCATCGGCATGGCGCATAACCCCACTGGCCGGGTCATTAAATAATACGCGTTGCAATTTTTCATCGGTTTCGTGGCTTCCATCGCAAACAATCACCATGCCGGCATGTTGCGAAAAGCCCATACCAACCCCGCCCCCATGGTGTAATGACACCCACGTAGCCCCCGATGCACAATTAAGCAGGGCGTTGAGTAGAGGCCAATCGGAAACCGCATCCGAACCATCGCGCATCGCCTCGGTCTCGCGGTTGGGGGAAGCCACCGAACCGGAATCGAGGTGGTCGCGCCCTATCACCACCGGGGCCGATAATTCGCCCTCGCGCACCATTTTGTTAAATTCTAAGCCAATGCGGTGCCTATCGCCCAAACCCACCCAGCATATACGGGCCGGCAGGCCCTGAAAGGCGATACGTTGATGGGCCATATTGAGCCAATTGATTAAATGTTTGTCGTGGGCCATTAACTCCTTGACCCGTTGGTCGGTTTTATGAATATCGGCCGGGTCACCACTCAGGGCGCACCAACGGAACGGGCCCACCCCACGGCAAAATAACGGGCGAATATATTGGGGCACAAAACCCGGAAAGGCAAACGCCTCCTTAAAGCCGGCTTCCAATGCCACCTGGCGGATATTATTACCATAATCAACCACGGCCACACCCATTTTTTGCATCGCCACCATTGCTTCAACATGTATCCGCATTGCTTGGCGGGCGGCCGCCTCCACTTTGGCTGGATCCTTCTGGCGCATCGCGCGCCATTCATCAATGCTCCAACCAATCGGCAAATAACCATTAATCGGGTCATGTGCCGAGGTTTGGTCAGTTACCAAATCGGGCTTGATACCCATTTCCACCAATTTGGGTAGAATTTCGGCCGCATTACCCAGCAAGGCCAAAGATTTTGCCCCCTTGCCGTTCATTGTATCCTTATTCCATCTGTTGATAATCTCTAATGCTGTGTTTATATCCTCGCATTTTTCGTCAACATAACGGGTGCGCAGGCGAAAATCGATGCGTTCGCGTTCGCATTCTATCACCAAACAATTGGCCCCGGCCATTACTGCCGCCAATGGTTGGGCCCCACCCATACCGCCCAAACCGGCGGTTAAAATCCATTTGCCGGCCCAACTGCCGTTAAAATGTTGCCGGCCGGCCTCCATAAATGTTTCGTAGGTTCCCTGAACAATTCCCTGTGTGCCAATATAAATCCAAGAACCGGCGGTCATTTGCCCATACATCATCAGGCCCTTTTTGTCTAATTCATGGAATTTTTGCCAATTGGCCCAATGGGGCACCAAATTGCTGTTGGCTATCAACACCCGCGGGGCGTTTTTATGGGTTTGGAAAACCCCGACTGGCTTGCCCGATTGCACCAGCATGGTTTGTTCATCACTCATTTTGGTTAATTCGCTACAAATCCGGTCAAAATCGCCCCAGGTGCGGGCCGCCCGGCCAATACCGCCATAAACTACCAATTCTTGGGGGTTTTCGGCCACTTCATCGTCGAGGTTATTCATTAACATGCGGTATGGGGCCTCGGTCTGCCAAGATTTGCAGTTTAATTGGTTACCACGCGGGGCGCGAATATGGCGGGCATTATGGTGCATGTTTGTCTCCTGTTAAGATATTGTGGGTGGGGTTTGGTTATCAATAAATTGCCGGCTATGGGTTAAATGGTCGGCCATATATTGGTCGCGGTTGATGAATGGCACCGATTGGCGATATTGGTCTATAACCGCTTCAATTGCCGGGCTGGACAGCAGGGGCCGGCGCAATTCAATTGCCTGTATGGCCACCATCATTTCAATCGCCAAAATATGGGCCAAATTATCCAACATTTTATGCAGGCGCACTGTGGCATGTGCCCCCATAGATACATGGTCCTCTTGATTGGCCGAGGTGGGGGTGGAATCGATTGCACAGGGGGTGGCCAAAAATTTATTCTCGCTCATTAGGGCGGCACTGGTGATTTCGGCCACCATAAACCCGCTATTCAGGCCGGCATTCGGGCTTAAAAAGGCCGGCAGGCCAAAATTAAGGGCCGGGTCAACCAGTGTGGCAATCCGCCTTTGGCTGATGGCCCCCATTTCGGCAATGGCCAGGGCCAATTGGTCGGCCCCCAACGCCACCGGTTCGGCATGAAAATTCCCCCCCGAGACAATTTGCCCATCGCTGAGGATAATCGGGTTATCACTAACCGCACATATTTCGGTTAGGCAGGTGCGTTCCACAAATACCATAATATCATGACATGCCCCCAAAACTTGCGGTGAGCAACGAAAACTATATGGATCCTGCACCCGATTATCCCCCTCCAGATGTGAATGGCGAATTTGTGAGCCGGATAATAATTGATTGAGATGATGCGCCACCTTCATTTGCCCGGCATGGCCACGCAGGGCGTGAATTTCGGGCAAAAATGGGGTTGATGAACCCATTAACCCATCTATCGCCATGGCATTAACCACCATGGCCCAATGAAAATAATGGTTAAGACGGGTTAGACCATGCCATAAAAATGATGCGCAAAATTGGGTGCCATTAATCAGGGCCAACCCCTCCTTGGCCTGTAATTGCAGGGGTTTTAAGCCCAATTTGGCCAAAATATCGCCCGATTCAAAAACGCGCCCCTTATATAATACCCGCCCATGCCCCATCATACAGGCGGTCAGATGCGCCAATGGGGCCAAATCGCCCGATGCACCCACCGAACCCTGAATCGGAATTAAGGGGGTAATATGCTGGTTGCAAAAGGCCAATAATTGGTCAATAATTAATGGGCGCACCCCCGAAGCCCCCCGGCTTAGGCCCAAAATTTTGCTTATCATCATCAGGCGCACCACCAATGGCGGGCAATAATCCCCCACCCCGGCGGCGTGCGAGAGAATAAGGTTTTCCTGTAATTGGGCACTATCGCCCCTGTCAATTTTTACCGATGCCAATTTGCCAAAACCGGTATTAATACCATAGACCGCTTGGTCATTATGCACCACATTGTCAACTATCTGGCGGGCCCGTTCAATCGCCGGCCATAAAATTGGGTCAAGGCCAATTTTGCCCCGGCCCAAATAGGCTTTATTTAAGGTTTTTTTGTTTAATTTATGGGGGTTTAATTGTATCATGTTTTTTATCCTTATCTATCGCCATTCACCGGCCACCATGGTTTTATGGTGCGGGTTATAACCAATATTATAAATTAACTGGTTGGGGTGGGTGCAATTCCACAGGGCCATATCGGCAATATATCCCTCCTTGATTAAGCCCAAATTTTCTAACCCCAGTGCCAAGGCCGCATGGTGGGTAACCCCGCAAAAAACCTCGGCCGGGGTCATTTGCCATAAAACCGATGCCATATTCATCGACAAGAGCAGGCTATGACAGGGCGATGAGCCGGGGTTGCAATCACTAGCCACCGCCATTTTGACCCCATATTGGCGCATTAAGCCGATGGGCGGGCGGGTGGTTTCGCGCAAATAATAAAAGGCCGCCGGCAATAAAACGGCAATGGTTGACGAATTGCCCAAAATTTGGCAGTCCGATTCATCAATATATTCCAGATGATCCACCGATAATGCCCCCAAACGCACCGCCATTGGCGTGCCCCCAATATTGCTTAATTGGTCGCTATGCAATTTAATGGCAAAACCCAATTGTTTGGCACGGGTTAAATATTCTTCGCATTGGTTGGTGGTAAAACCAATATTTTCACAAAAACCATCAACCTGTTGGGCCAAGCCCGATTGCTTAACCATATCCAAATCGCTTATACATTGGGCGATAAATTGGCCCTTATCGGCCCCGGCCGGGGCACTATGCGCCCCCAGATAGGTTGGAATGATGCGCATTTTATGGTTTTGCGCCAATTGCCGGGCAATGCGCAATTGTTTTAATTCATCATGGATATTTTGGCCATAACCCGATTTAATTTCAATAGTTGCCACACCCTGTTGCATAAAATGATTTAAGCGGACTTTGGCCTGTTGGTATAATGTTTTTTCGCTTGCCTTTTGTGTTTGTTGTACGGTGTAATTAATCCCGCCACCCTGTTTGGCAATATCCTGATAACTTGCCCCATTCAGGCGTAGGTCAAATTCGTGGGCGCGGTTGCCCCCATATACCAGATGCGTATGGCAATCTATCAGAGCCGGGGTTAATAAACGGCCCCGCCCATTATAAATTTGCTTGGCATCAACTTTGTCCGGCCCAATATAGCTTATACGGCCATTGGCAATGGCAATATTGGTTTTCGGACTTACCTGCCATTGGCCGGCAATGGCCTGCCCCAAAATAATATTGCAAATCATATAATCGTGAATCATGGCAAAATTGTAAAGCCTGCCCAATTAAAATGCAAGTTTTTTTTAAAATAAAAAATGCCCAAACCCTTTACTAGCATACTATTACAGCAATTTTTGCCTGATTATAAAATTATTGGGGCCAGTGCGGGTTCACCCCAATGATTAAGCTTGACAAGTAATAAATAAAACATTATGATTTATATATTATTTATCAAAGGAGGCGAAAATGATAAAAAATTCCGTAATTTTAAGTTTATTAGGTGCCATTGGTTTGGCCGGTGTGGCCATGGCGCAAACTGAATTGTTGGTTTATACCGCATTGGAAACCGATCAAATGAAACCATATAAGGAGGCATTTGAAAAGGCGAACCCCGATATTACCATCAAATGGGTGCGCGAATCCACCGGTGTTATTACCGCCAAATTATTGGCCGAAAAGTCTAACCCACAGGCTGATGCTATATGGGGTTTGGCCGCCACTTCATTGGCGGTGTTTGAGGACGAAAAAATGTTGCAACCATATGAACCCAAGGGTTATGCCGCATTAAATGCCAAATATAATGACGATGCGAAACCCCCAATGTGGTTTGGTATGGATGTGTGGGCCGCCACCATCTGTTTTAATACCGTGGAAGCCCAAAAATTAAACTTGCCCAAACCCACCAGTTGGAAGGATTTGACCAAGCCAATTTACAAGGGACATGTTGTCATGCCCAATGCCGCGACTTCGGGCACTGGCTTACTTGATGTGACCTCTTGGTTGCAATTATTCGGTGAAAAGGATGGTTGGGCATTTATGGATCAATTGCATGAAAATGTCGCCCAATATACCCATTCAGGTTCCAAACCCTGCCGTCAGGCTGGGGCTGGCGAGTTTGCCATTGGCGTATCATTTGAATTTCGTGCGGCTCAGGTTAAATCTACCGGTGCACCCATTGAATTGATTTTCCCCAAGGAAGGCCTGGGTTGGGAAGTTGAAGCATTTGGGATAACGGCCAATACCAAAAAATTGGATGCGGTGAAAAAGCTTGCCGATTTTGCCGCCAGCAAGGAAGCCAATGAATTATACCAAAAATCATTTGCCATTGTTGCCCATAAGGATGTGCATAAACCAAACCCCATTTTTCCGGCCAATTTTGAACAGATGTTGGTCAAGAATGATTTTCGTTGGATAAGCAAAAACCGCGATAAAATCATTACCGAATGGACCAAACGTTATGCTTCCAAATCGGAAAAATAATATATAAACAATAAATGGCAGGAATTTTTGAATTATAATTAAAAATTCCTGCCCCTTTTTTTAACAAAGGATAATAATGAAAAATAAAATAGCGATAGAAGTCAAGGGGTTGGAAAAATTTTTTGGTGAGAAGCAAGTATTGAAAAATATCAATTTCACGGCCGAATTGGGTGAATTTGTTTGCTTGTTGGGCCCTTCGGGTTGTGGTAAGACCACGGTTTTGCGTATTATCGCTGGATTAGAAACCCCCAGTAATGGTATGGTTTTTCAAAATGGGGTGGATATTACCGATTTTCACGCCAGTCGGCGCGATTACGGGATTGTCTTTCAATCCTACGCCCTTTTCCCCAATTTAACGGCGCATGATAATATTGCTTATGGCTTATATAATATGAAACTTCCCAAGATGGAGGTGGATAAGATAGTTCACGATTTATTAAAATTGATTCGCCTGCCCGAGATTGGCGATAAATATCCGGCCCAAATTTCTGGTGGGCAACAACAACGCGTGGCATTGGCCCGCGCCTTGGCAATGCGCCCCAAATTATTATTACTTGATGAACCCTTATCGGCCCTTGATTCGCACGAACGGGTGCGTCTGCGTAATGAAATTAAATCATTACAAAAAAAATTCGGCATTACCACCATTATGGTTACCCACGACCAAGAGGAAGCCCTGACGATTAGTGATAAAATTATTGTAATGAATGATGGCACGATTGAACAGGTTGGCACCGCGGTGGAGGTATATGACAACCCCCATTCAAAATTTGTTGGTGATTTTATTGGTAAGTCTAATTTTATACGCGCGGTTGCCCAATTGGACGGCACATATCATTTTAACAAATTTGTTTTAAAGGCCAATTTGGGCGATTACAGCGAATTAAAGGTTGTTGATTTGTTTTTCCGGCCCGAGGATATTCAATATGGTTTGGACGAAAATTTAGCCGACCATAATGTTATTTCAGCCAATATACGCCTGATTGAATTTATGGGTTCATATGTGATATGCAAGGTGGTATTGGACGAAAGCGATATAGAGGTGCAATTGCAAATTGCCTATCAGGATTATTATAATTCCCCAATACCGGGCGGGACACCGCGTATTTATATTCATATACCGGCTGACCGGGTAAAGGTTTTTATCAATGAATAAACGTTTAAAAAACCCCATTGAATATTTGGTGGCAAAATTATTTATGCAGGCTTTAATCCTGTTTTTGTTGGTATTTTTGACCTTTCCCATCCTGATGATTTTTGCCCGTTCTTTTTTTGATTCGGATAATAATTTCAAGGGGTTTAACCTGTTTTACGAGGTTTTTTCCTCGGAATCAATATATAGCGCAACCATGAATTCCATTTTTACCTCCACTATGGTGGTGATAATTACCGTGCCATTGGCCTATATGATGGCATATGCGCTGAACCGCAGTATGATGCCGTTCAAGGGCGCATTCAAATTGATAGTGATGATTCCTCTATTGTCGCCATCAATGTTATCGGCCTTGGCCTTTATACAAATATTCGGTAATCAGGGTTTTTTGAAATCAGTGGTGCAATTTTTTGGTTATAAAAATATTTATGGGGTGCATGGAATAATTATTTCCGAAATTTATAATACATTTCCGCACGCCATGTTAATATTAATGGCTTCATTATCATTGGCCGATAAACGATTATACGAGGTGGCAGATTCATTACGCACCAGCAAATTGCGCAAATTATTAACCATCACCATACCCTCCACCAAATATGGGATTATTTCGGCATGCACGGTGGTGTTTGTTTATGTTATATCTGACTTTGGGGCACCGGCAGTTATAGGTGGCAATTACCATTTATTGGCCATTGATGTCTATAAGGAAGTTATAGGCCTGAATAATTTTGGCCGTGGGGCAATTATTGGCTTAATATTGCTTATTCCAGCGGTTATTTCATTTTTTGTTGATGTGTATGTTTCGCGCCGCACCCGTTCCATGAGTGCGGATCGTGCGGTGCAAATTATTCCTAAACGCAATATCAAATTTGATATTTTTTGTCTTAGCTACGCAACCTTAGTTGCTATGTTTTTCTTGGGTATTTTGGGCGTGGCCGTGTGGAGCAGTTTCATAACTTTATGGCCATATGATTTATCCTTAACCTGGGCCAATTATGAAGAGGCCCTGTTTGATGGTGATACAGCTGGTTCCTTTACCAATAGCTTAATTTTGGCATCATCAGCGGCAATTATTGGCACGTTAGTGGTCTATTTATTGGCCTATTTTAACACAAAAATTTCGGTGGTTAAAAGATACCGCGGTTTTGCCCATTTTATGGCGGTTATATCAATGGCGGTGCCGGGGTTGGTGTTGGGTTTGGGTTATATTTTATTTTTTAACCATCCTTATAACCCGTTCAATTTTTTATACGGTTCAATGTTTTTAATGGTATGTTCGGTTATTGTCCATTATTTTACATCGGGTTATTTGACATCACGCACGGTGTTGGGGCAAATTGACAGCCAATATGAGGCGATATCGCAATCATTAAAGGTGCCATTTTTCAAAACATTAATCAAGGTAACCGCCCCCATATCATTACCACAAATTTTTGATATTGGCCGTTATTTCTTTGTAACCGGCATGACCACGGTGTCGGGTATTATATTTATATATTCCCCGCATACATTACCGGCGGCGGTGGCTATTGTTCGCCTGAACGAGGCCAGCACCATAGGGGCGGCCACGGCCTTGGCCTCGGCCATTGTTGCAACATCGGTTTTTGTTTGTGCCATTTATGCCCTGCTTACCAATATATTATTACGGCGCACCCAAAAATGGCGGTCACAATAATATTCGGTTAATAATGGATAAAGCAAAGACATTGAAATTTGATGTTTGAAAAAGTTGTTTACAAATATGCGAATATATTTATAATTATTATTTATGATTCAAATGTTTCAATATCAGGGTAGTAAACGTGCATTAGCAAAGGCTATTACCAAATTTTTCCCGACTCAATATAATAGATTGGTTGAGCCATTTGCAGGGTCGGCCGCAATAAGTTTACATATTGCGCAACAGAATTTACAAAAAAAATTTTGGTTGAATGATATTAATCATGTTTTAATGGATTTGGTTTCGTTAATAATAGATAATCCAGAATATATAACCGAAAAATACAAAAATATTTGGAATGCTTGTCCGGATGATACAATATATTATTTTAATCACATACGTGATGAATTTAATATCAACCCCAAACCTGAATATTTATTATATTTGATATCAAGATGTATTAAGGGTTCTATAAGATATAATAATATTGGTGGGTTTAATCAAAGTGCAGATAAAAGAAGATTAGGAACGCACCCAACCAATATGGCCAGAAACTTATATTCAGTAGCAAAAATAATGTATGGCAGATGCGAAATTTCCAAAACAGATTATAAAGTTGTATTAAAAAATGTGCAAAAAGGAGATTTGATTTACCTTGACCCACCATATCGTGGTGTCAGCCAAGAAAAGAAAAAAATTTATCATTCTGCCATTAACCATGAAGAATTTATTGAACAATTGGATATCTTAAATAGCAAAAATATACAATATATTGTGAGTTATGATGGTTCATCAGGAGATAAATTATATGGTGAAGATTTACCAAAATATTTAAATCTAAAAAAATATAGTCTGAATGCTGGTCTATCAAGTCAGTCCACACTTCTTGGAAGACATTCATTAACACTTGAATCCTTATATGTATCTGAAACTATAAGCGAAAATGTTCGTTATATACAGGAAAGCGAACAAAATAATATTCAAATGGGGTTATTGTGATGATTATAGATACAGAATATATTCAACAAATCAAAAGCAAGCGCGCCCGTATTATTTTACAGCATATACTTGATAATGGTTCTATTTCATCGCAGGAAATTCAAAATAAATATGGATATAATCACCCGCCAAGAGCGATTAGAGATATTAAGGATTGTGGGATTAATATCATTACCAATAAAATTAAAAATGCCGATGGGAAAATTCATGCTATTTACCAATTGGGTGATATACAAATATTTCAAATTAACAATCAAGGAAGAACCAATCTCAATTAAAATATTAAAAATGAGTTACTTGATGAATTTGGTAATAAATGCCAAATATATAATGAATATATTGACCAAAAATTATTGCAACTGGACCACCGGATTCCGTTTATTATTGATAATAAACAAGAACTTGTAGCAAGTAACTTTATGTTACTTTCACCGTCTGCAAACCGAAAAAAGGCAAAATTTTGTGAAAGTTGCGAGAATTATAATAAATTAAAGTTGCCGGAAATATGTAAAAAATGCTATTGGGCTTACCCCGATGATTATGAACATATTGCATTACAAAATCATAAAGTAGTAGAATTATTGTGGCAGGATAATGACATTGACAATTTCAACAAAATAAAGACAAGTGCAGAAAAACAGAATAAATCTTTACAAGAATATATTAAAACTCAACTAAACAAAGAATAAAGATATAATTTTTACAAATTTTTGCCATTATCCTCTATTACATATTCCAATTGATGCATAAATTCATCTTTGCTTAGACCGGTGGGTAAGGCGGGTAATATTTTCACCGTCGCCAACCCCGGGCAATAAGCCAATTGTTTGGGTATCCAAACCAAGCCGGTATTTAACGCCACCGGGTAAATCGGGTATCCCTTCTCATACAGGCTAAAAATGCCTGATTTATAGGCCGGTGGTTCGTCAAGCCGTTTGCGTGTGCCCTCGGGGAACAGGATAATCGGCCGGCCACTGGCAATAATATCATCGGCTACCGATAAGACATATTTCATTGATGAAAATTTGGCACTGCGGTTAATGGCGATTGGGGCCATTTTTTTCATATACAGGCCAAACATGGGCACTTGGGTCAGGCTTTGTTTCAAAATAAAACAGGGCATGGTCAATACACGCGCAAAAATAATTGTTTCCAATGGTGATTGATGTTTGGATGCAATGACAAATTTATTATCGGCCGGCAAATGTTCCAAGCCGTGCACGCGGTATTTTATACCATAGATGGCCAAAACCAATAAAAACAGGCGTGATGCCACCGGCACAAAATATTTAAAATAAACCCGATAATCAAATAAAGTCAAGGGGGCCAATACCAACATAACCAAAATAGTTGCCAAAACCAAGCTGGCGGTTACGGCAAAATTATAGATTTTTTGGAACATTTTCATAGTGGTAAATTACCAAATTTGTCAAAAAAAGTCAATTTATATTAAATGCTGGTATTGGCGGTTATAATAAGCCAATGGTTTATGTTTTTCATTGCTTACAATATCGCTTATCTCACCAAAAAATACCCCGTGTGTGCCAATAATTTGCTGTGATAACATGGTGCAAAACAGGGTCAACATGCCATTTTTAAGGTGGGGTATGGGGTGCATGGCCCATTCATCGTCAAATTGATAATTGCCATTAATGGCCCGCCCCGAGAATCTCTCGCCCCATATTTGGTGGTTTTCGCCCAATATATTCAGGCAAAATTGATTGGCCGCAACCAAGTTATTATAAAATTGTGATTGCTGATTCACCGCTATTTGCATTATCGGTGGTTCGGCCGAGATGGAGGTAAAACTGCTGATGGTAAGCCCGCTGGGTGCCGTGTTATGCTGTTGGTTATGGCTGGTGGTAACCACCGCCACCCCATTAACCGCCAAACGCAGGGCGTTGAGAAATGATTCCTTTTTAACCATGCTGATGTTGCTGTTGGCGGTTGGCCTGTAATTGCAAAAAATCGGCATCGGCATGGTGCGATGAACGGGTTAGGGGCGAGGAAGATACCAATAAAAACCCCTTGGCCCGGGCCAAAACCGCCAATTGTTCAAATTCATCGGGGTGGTAATATTTTACCACCGGTGCGTGTTTTTTGCTGGGGGCCAAATATTGGCCAATGGTTAAAAAATCCACCCCGGCGGCGCGGGCATCGTCCATGACCTGTGCAATTTCTTCTTTGCTTTCACCCAAACCGACCATTAGGCCTGATTTGGTAAATATATGGGCGTTATTGCGTTTGGCATCGGCCAATAATTGCAATGACAAAAAATACCGGGCCCCCGGGCGAATGGTTGGGTATAGGCGGGGTATGGTTTCCAAATTATGGTTAAATACATCGGGGGGTGATTGCAATATAACCGCCAATGCCGATGGTTTATTTTTGAAATCGGGGGTTAAAATTTCAATGGTGGTGGCCGGGCAATGGGTGCGAATCGCCTGCACCACCGCCAAAAAATGGCCGGCCCCACCATCGGGCAGGTCATCGCGGTCTACCGAGGTAATAACCGCATGTTTTAAACCCATTTCCTTGACCGATAGGGCAATTTTTAAGGGTTCTTCGGGGTTTAACGCCCCGGGCAGGCCGGTTTTGACATTGCAAAAACCACAGGCGCGGGTGCATATATCACCCATTATCATAAAGGTGGCATGGCGCACCGACCAACATTCGCCAATATTCGGGCAACTGGCCTCGGCACATACGGTGTGTAGCCCCTGCTTTTTGACCAATTGCATGGTTTCGTGGTAAATGGGCGAAGTCGGGGCCTTGACGCGAATCCATTCGGGTTTGCGGGTCATCGGGTTATCGGGTTTTAACCTTTTTTCGGGGTGGCGCCACTGAATATTGGGTTGATTATTCGGGTGAATATCATCAGGGCTTTTTTGGGGTTGTAAATTGTCTGTCATAATTGTATAATATCATTATGAATTATAAAATCAACCCGTTTTATCTGCAATCGGAATCAATAGATGCCGATTTGATGGCTATTATGTTGGCCAACCAATGGTTTTTGCGCCATTGCCGGTGCGATGGTTTAAGCCAAACCCAAAGCCAAATTATTTTATTATGTAAAACCCCGCAAAATGCCGATGATATTTGCTATATAATTGGCATGTCGCGCCAAAATTTCCACCAACAATACCCCAAAATTGACCAATATTTGCACCGCACCACCGCCCCAAACGACCGGCGCAAAACCCTATATAGCCTGAATGATGCTGGTGTGGCCCTGCGCCAAAAAATGGTAAAAAATGCCATTGACCAATTAACCAATATTTACAAAAATAACCCACCACCCATCATTGCCGGTTTTCAAAAAATATTACAGGATATTCACCATGTCTGATATTAAAATAATGCCCATATTGATGCCCATATTAATGATAGACGATGATGAGGAAATTTGCCAATTAACCCGAGATTATTTGGCCCAACACCATTATAAAGTGGATATATGCCATAATACCGCCACTGCCCGCGCCCTGTTGGGGCAAAATAATTATCAATTAATATTGCTGGATGTAATGTTGGGGGCCGAATCCGGCCTTGATTTTGTGGCCGAATGCCGGCAATTTTCTATACCGGTGATGATGCTATCGGCCTTGGGGGCAACCGATGACCGCATAATCGGCCTAACCCGTGGGGCCAATGATTATTTGGGTAAACCATTTGACCCGCGCGAATTGGTATTGCGAATTGCTTCGTTAATTTCATTGCAACAAACCCAACAAACCCCGCAAAATGAACTGCATTTTGGGAAAAATATTTATAATAAAATATCCAAAAAATTATATCATAACGGCCAATTGGTTAGCTTAACCGGCACCGAAACCGCCATTTTTGATATGTTGGCCCAAAATTTGGGGCAAACCAAAACCCGCGAATCACTTTGCCAACATATTATTGGGGCCCATAATAACAGCCGGGTGATAGATGTGCATATCGCCTCGTTGCGCAAAAAAATCCATGACCGCGGCGAATTTATTGTATCGGTGCGCCACCAAGGATATGTATTGCGCATTTGAACTTTTGGGTCTTTGTATATTTTTTACTTGAAATTGCTATAAACTATGCAATAATGAATGTATGAATAATGACATACCAAAAAACTTAAATTACAACGAATTGGTCAGCGAAGCGCTGACTGTGGTGGTGAAAAAATCGCTATTATGTGTCAAACAACATGGGTTTAGTGGCGAACATCATTTTTATATTACATTTTTAACCGGTGCGGTGGGGGTGGATATACCCGAATTTTTGCTCAATAAATACCCCAATGACATGACCATTGTTATTCAACATCAATTTTATGATTTACAAATATTTCACGATTATTTTCAGGTATCATTATCGTTTAACAAACAATTATGCCGTCTCACCATTCCCTTTCGTGCGGTTATTTCCTTTATGGACCCGGCGGTTAATTTTCGCTTAATCCTGCACCCCAATATAAATAATGTTGATGGGGCCGATGGTGACACAATTAGCGATGGTAAGGGCGATGATTCTTTGATAAAATTTACCCCCCGCCCCCGCCCAAAGGAGATTTTTAAAGAGGTCATAAACGAGTTTAAAACCGAACGGCCGAACAAAACTCCTTTGAATAATATTATCAAATTGGACAAAAAACGGCCCAAAAAATGACTGAAAACGCCTATATAGATATTCTGGCCCAACCCCATAAAAAACCGACCCAATATCGCCAACTTGATCTGCCGGCCCCAACATTGGGCAAATTTGGTGATGAAAATTTATTATTGGTTGACGATATATCGCTTGAAAAATTATGCCATGAGGCATTTTGTGATATTAACCATTATTTGCGCACCGAGCATCTGGCCCAATTACAAAAAATATATAATGACCCCACGGCATCGGCCAATGACAAATTTGTGGCCTTGGAATTATTAAAAAATGCCAATATTTCGGCCGGTGGGGTTTTCCCGATGTGTCAGGACACCGGCACCGCCATCATTATGGGCAAGAAGGGCAATAATATACGCACCAACGGGCGCGATAAGGAATCTTTAAGCCGCGGTGTGTTGTCGGCTTACCGCGAGAAAAACTTACGTTATTCGCAATTATCACCCAAGGACATGGTGGCCGAGGTTAATACCAAAAATAACCTTCCGGCCCAAATTGATATAGATTGCGATGGAAACCCCGATGAATATCATTTTTTAATGATGGCCAAGGGGGGCGGTTCGGCCAATAAGACATTTTTATTTCAACCGGCCCCATCGGTGTTGGAGGAAACCAAATTATTGCAATTTTTAGAAGAAAAAATCAAAACCATTGGCACCTCGGCCTGCCCGCCCTATCATTTGGCGGTGGTGGTGGGTGGTTTAAGTGCCGAAATGAACCTAAAAGTGGTCAAATTGGCATCAACCCATTATTTGGACGGCATGAATGAAACCGGTGGCGATATGGGTTATGGTTACCGCGACCAAGCATTTGAACAACGTATTTTGCAAATGACGCAACGGCTGGGGATTGGGGCACAATTTGGCGGTAAATATTTTTGCCATGATGTGCGGGTGATTCGCCTGCCCCGCCATGGGGCATCCTGCCCGATTGGTATTGGGGTTTCCTGTGCTGCCGATAGGCAAATTTTGGGCAAAATAACGGCCGATGGTGTATTTTTGGAACAATTGGAAACCGACCCGGCCCAATTTTTACCGCCCATTGATAGCGGGGCCGGGGTGGGCGAACCGGTGAAAATACATTGCAACCAACCGATGGCAGATATTTTAAAAATTTTGAGCCAATATCCGGTCAAAACACGTGTTTCATTAAGTGGCACGATTATAGTCGCCCGCGATTTGGCCCATAAAAAATTGCGCGAAATGGCCCAAACCACCGGCACACTGCCCGATTATTTCAAAAATCACCCAATTTATTATGCTGGCCCGGCCAAAACCCCGGGTGGTTTTGCCTCTGGGGCCTTTGGCCCGACCACGGCCGGCCGTATGGACGGGTTTATTGATGAATTTCAGGCCATGGGGGGCAGTATGGTCATGCTGGCCAAGGGCAATCGTTCGGCCGAGGTAAAAAATGCCTGTAAAAAATATGGCGGTTTTTATTTGGGTTCGGTTGGCGGTTTGGGCGCGGTTTTGGGCAAGGAAAATATTACCAAGGTTGAGGTTCTTGATTTCCCCGAATTTGGTATGGAGGCGGTTTGGCGCATAGAGGTGGTGGATATGGCGGCCTTTATTGTTATTGACGATAAGGGCAATGATTTTTTTGATGGTTTATTGTAATTTAAGAAATGGCCAAGATAGTTATTATCTCGTTTTATTTCCCACCATATAACAGCGTGGGGGCGGTGCGGGTGGGCAAAATTGCCGAACATCTGGTGGCATTGGGGCATGAGGTGCGGGTTTTAACCGCTGAAAATCAGGATACACCGCCAACCCTACACAGCAGTATCATCAACCATCAACGCATTGGCACCAAATGGTTTGATATTAATGGTTGGGTCAATGGAATGATTGGTGGTAATAAAAAAACGATGGCCGAAATTTACCATCAGGGGAATCAAGGAAAATCATTGTTGCGCAAATGCTTAACCATGCTGATTGCCCTGTATAAATATATTATACTGCGCCCCGATGCCCATATTGGGTGGTATGGCCCGGCGGTTAAGCAGGGCCATAAAATATGCCATGAATTTAAGCCCGATTGGATTTTTGCATCGGCCTCGCCCTATACCAGCCTGTTGATAGCCAAAAAATTGGGCCAAACCCATCATATACCCTATATTGCCGATTTGCGCGATTTATGGGCCGATAACCATTATAAAAAGGGCGATTTTATTACCCGATGGATGGAAAGATGGGTTTTGGGTTCGGCCCGTTATATATCATCGGTTTCCGCACCATTGGTGGATATTTTACGCCAAAAATATGGCGATAAAGTATTTTTAATGCAAAATGGTATTGATTTTGATAATATTACCCCCATTGAACCCTATATTTTTGATAAAGATAGGGTTAATATTATCTATACCGGCATTTTATATGGCGATAACCGCGACCCCAGCCCGCTTTTTCAGGCCATCGCCAATGATAAAAATTTGCGGGGCAAAATACGCGTGCATTTTTATGGTAAACACCTGCAATTGGCACAAATTTGTGCGCAAAAATATGGTTTAACCCCCGATGAAATAATCATTCATGGCGAGGTAAGTCATAGCGAAGCCATCGCACGCCAAAAGGGGGCCGACCTGTTGTTAATGTTAACATGGAACGACCCCAATGCACAGGGGGTTTTAACCGGCAAATTATTTGAATATATGGCCAGTGGCCGGCCCATATTATGGGTGGGCCACCGCGATTCGGCCGCCCAATTGATAGCCGATAATCAATGTGGCTTTGGTGGGCAAACCAGCAATGAAATAGCCCGTTTCTTGCATGAATATTTGGCAAACCCACAAAAAACCACCCCCAACCCACAGCTTATTGAAAAATTTGACCGGCGGGCCCAAACCCAAAAATTACACGAAATATTCAGCCCATGATAATAAAACATACCAGCACAAATTTACCGGCCAACCATGGCTTTTATACCCGCTTGGGCGGGGTCAGCAAGGGCATTTATGAGGGGTTAAATTGTGGCATTGGCTCCAACGACAATCCCGACCATGTTGTGCAAAACCGCCAATTGGTGGCCGATGATTTGGGGGTTGATAAATTAATTTCATTATACCAATGCCACGGCAATGACGTAGTTTTTGTTGATGAACATTATGACATGCATAACCGCCCGCGTGCCGATGCCATGGTATGCACCACCCCGCAGGTGGCATTGGGCATTTTGACCGCCGATTGTGCACCGGTTTTGTTGGTTGACCCAATTAATGGGGTGATAGGTGCGGCCCATGCCGGTTGGCGCGGGGCCTTGGCCGGTATTGTGCCACGCACCATTACCAAAATGGTTGAACATGGGGCAAAAATGCCAAAGATTTCATTGGTGATAGGCCCATTAATCGCCCCAGAATCATATCAAGTAAGCCAAGACTTTACCGACCAATTTATGGCACAAAGCCCCGATAATGCACAATTTTTTATGAATGATGGCGGAGGCAAATATCATTTTAACCTGCCGGCTTATATATTATATGGGGTGCAGGGTTTGGGCCTGCAATCGGCCGAATGGTTGGGTTTTGATACTTATTCCAACCCCGATAAATATTTTTCTAATCGCTATGCGACCCACCATAACCATGGCGATTATGGGCGGTTAATCAGTTGTATAAGGTTGTAATTTTTTAAATTAAAATAATGAAGTTGTTCATATTTAATTTTTATTCTTTCGGGATACTATAATGATATTGGACAATTTGTTAAAGAATTTTTCTAATTTATTAAATCCTAATAAACCCACAATTGAAGAAAAAATTGCAATAATTAATGAATTATACTGGTATCACCGAAAGGATTTAAAAATGCTATACTGGGAACACTAAATAAGTTTAAAATTAAAACCATTGCAAACCTATTTTAGTAAAAGGGTGGTGAAAATTTGCTCTGCACTTTATTATTTAGGGCGCAACCGCCATTTTCACCATGATCACTTGTGCATGGCTTTGCCCTTTTTAATGAAAAACAAGCAATCATGCTTGTTTTTATCAGTTTTCATA